>JGI24695J34938_10000125_pt1 | contig 68505 bp, 57 predicted proteins | sample TergutCo191P3_FD_34938 | JGI IMG/M metagenome (IMG submission 34938)
GGGAGGTTTCGGCTGATATGTACGGAGATCGGATTGATGTCTTGCTGCGTTCATTACGCAATGGGACAGTTTTTAATGAAACAATTTTTTCCAAAGAACAAAATGCCAAAATAATTACGGTAACTTATCCATTTTATGTAGGTAACTGCGAAGTGCCGTGGAGCGCTGTTACCATTGTGCCGGAAGACACTGTAATGGCAGGGGTTTACCGCATGATGATGGTTTTAATAATTCTTGGTGTGGTGATCCTTGCTGTAATTACGATAATAATTATTTTTGTATCAAGGTCTATTACAGCTCCTTTAAAATCCATGGAGGAAGTTTTCGCGTTTATCGGCGACGGTGATTTTACCAAATCCGTAAAAGCGAAAGGCAATGACGAAATCGGAAATATAAGCCGCGCTCTTAACACTACTGTGGATAAAATTAAGGGGCTTATTAACATAATAAAAACACAGGCGGTAGACCTGACAAAAATCGGCACAGATCTTGCGTCTAACATGAACGAAACAGCGGCGGCAATAAATCAAATCACGGCAAATATTCAGAGCATCAAGGGGCGCGCCATAAACCAGAGCGCCAGCGTTACAGAAACCAACGCAACCATGGAGTCAATAACAATTAATATCAGCAAGTTAAACGAGCAGGTTGATAAGCAAACATCGTCTGTTTCCCAGTCATCATCCGCCATAGAAGAAATGCTTGCCAATGTCCAGTCTGTTACCCAAACACTGATTAAAAACATGGAAAATGTTAACGCCCTTACAGCCGCTTCGGAAGTCGGACGTTCAGGCTTGCATGAAGTATCGCAGGATATTCAGGAAATAACCCGCGAGTCCGAAGGCTTATTGGAAATAAACTCGGTCATGGAAAATATCGCAAGCCAAACCAATTTGCTCTCGATGAATGCCGCGATTGAAGCCGCTCACGCAGGAGAATCAGGAAAAGGATTTGCCGTTGTCGCAGGAGAAATAAGAAAACTTGCGGAAAATTCATCCACGCAATCAAAAACCATCGGCACTGTTCTGAAAAAGATAAAGCAATCCATCGACAAGATTACTCAATCAACAAACAATGTTCTTCAAAAATTTGAAACTATTGATGAACATATAAGAACAGTAGCGGATCAGGAAGAAAATATCCGCAATGCGATGGAAGAGCAGGGACAGGGAAGCAAGCAAATTCTTGAAGCCATAGGAAATCTTAACGATATCACAAGGCAGGTAAAAAGCGGCACGCATGAAATGCAGGAAGGTTCTGCTGAAGTAATAAAAGAAGGAAAAAACCTTGAAATTATTACCCAGGAAATCACGGGCGGCATGAACGAGATGGCAACAGGCGCGGATCAAATCAATATCGCCGTAAACCAGGTCAATGACATTACTGCAAAAAATCACGAAAAGGTTGACACATTGATGAGAGAAGTCTCGCGGTTCAAAGTGGAATAGTATGGTTTTCGAAAGTTTTGGAGCAGCCTAAAGTACATTAATCCTTGTTACGCCTCACACACATAGCTTTCACAGGAACGGATATTATCAGGATTGATTATAAAACCTATTTCTCCGCGCGGAAACACGCAACCATGTGATCTGTTTTACCGGGAGCGAGTTCAAGAGGCGGCTGGCTTGTTTTGCACTTGTCCATTTTGCAGGGACAGCGGTCGTAGAAATAACAGCCGGGGCGCTGAATATTCGGAGAAGGGACATCGCCTGTCAGAATGATGCGTTTCCTAGCAGCTTCAATTTTTGGATCGGGTATTGGCGCGGAAGATAAAAGGGCCTGCGTGTATGGATGAAGAGGATTCTTGTAAAGGTCTTTGTAACTGCTTACTTCAACTATTTTTCCCAAATACATTACAGCTATTCGATCTGAAATATATTCGATTACCGCAAGGTCGTGCGCGATAAATAAATAAGAAAGACCGAATTCCTTTTGAATATCCTTGAACAGGTTAAGTATCTGCGATTGAATGGAAACATCAAGGGCGGATACGGGCTCATCAGCAAGTATTAACTGAGGGTTCAGCGCGAGGGAGCGGGCGATGCCTATACGCTGGCGCTGACCGCCTGAAAATTCATGCGGATAGCGGTTCTTGTAAAATTTTAAAAGCCCTACAAGGTCCATCAATTTTTCCACTCTGGATTCAATTTCTTCATTGCTCATTTCAAGGAGGCCCGACTTTTTATAAATCCGCAGCGGTTCGGCGATTATATCGCCTGTTGTCATTCTGGGATTAAGCGAGGCGTATGGATTCTGAAAAACAATCTGCATGTTGCGCCTTGCTTCAAGCAGTTCCTGCTTTTTCATTCCGATAAGGCTCTTTCCGTTCAGGTAAATTTCACCCGATGTCGGCGTATGTAGCTGGGCCAAAGCGCGCACTACTGTAGATTTGCCGCAGCCCGATTCTCCCACAAGACCGAGCGTCTCTCCCTTATCAAGTGAAAATGAAATGCCGTCTACCGCGAATATAAATTGTTTTTTTCTGTTTACAATACCTTTGTAGCCCGCGGGAAAGTGCATACACAGGTTTTTTACATCAAGTAATTTTTCCATTATTCACCACCTTTCCAGCAGGATGCCGCGTGTCCGTTTCCATAATCTTTTTCCGCAGGGCAGCTTGTTTTGCATATTTCCATCGCTTCATCGCAGCGGGGAAAAAACGGACAGCATGGAGGAAGATCAATTACATTCGGCGGCTGCCCTGGAATTGAAAACAGCCGTTCAGTGCCTTCCTTGTCAAGGCGCGGCACTGAATGAATAAGTCCGCGGGTGTACGGATGTATTGGATTTTCAAAAATATCTTCGGTAGTGCCGCGTTCCACAATTCTTCCTGCGTACATTACATAGATTGTGTCGCACATTCCGGCTACTACTCCAAGCGAGTGAGTTATAAGAATTACCGCCGCGCCGAATTCCTGAGTAAGTTTTTTCATAATGTCGAGAATCTGCGCCTGTATCGTGACATCTAACGCGCTTGTAGGCTCGTCGGCAATCAGGATCTCAGGATTGCAGGATAAGCCCATGGCGATCATAACCCTCTGGCACATTCCGCCTGAAAACTGATGCGGATAATCATTGATTCTTTCTTCGGCTGCGGGGATTCCGGCCATGGTGAGCATTTCTACCGCCCTCTTTCGCGCCTCTTTGCGTTTTAATTTCTGATGTAGCTGTATGGTTTCTATCATTTGGGTGGAGATTCTTAAAAACGGATTTAAACTTGTCATGGGATCCTGGAAGATCATTGCTATCTTCGCTCCGCGGATTTGACGCAGTTGCTTTTCATTCATTTTAAGAATATCTTCACCGTTGTAGATTACTTCGCCGCCCACGATTTTTCCCGGAGGAGACTGAATAAGATTTATAATTGAAAGATTGGTAACCGATTTTCCCGAACCGGATTCGCCTACAATGCCTATTATTTCTCCCTTGCGAAGGGAAAATGAAACATCTTCTACCGCTTTTACAACGCCTTCATCGGTAAAGAAATGAGTGCGCAGGTTTTTTACTTCCAGAATTGTTTTATCAGATAACGCCATCTTTACTACCTTTTCCGCCTTATGTTCTGTTCTTTCCCTGAGGATCAAACGCGTCGCGCAATCCGTCGCCCAGGAAGTTCATGGCAAAGAGAAATAAAGTCATCATCACCGCCGGAACAATCAAAAGCCACGGATAAAGTTCCATGCCCCTTACTCCTTCATCAATAAGAGAGCCCCATGATGACATTGGAGCGGAAACTCCCAAACCCAGAAATGACAGAAAACTTTCCGACATGATAAAACCCGGAAATGATAAAGTAGAGTAAATTATTATGATTCCCAGCGTATTCGGAAGCAGGTGCTTTCCGATGATGCGAGGCGTACTCGCTCCGACAGATTTAGCCGCTTCAATAAATTCAGAATTTTTTAGGCTGATTATCTGGCCCCTGACTACGCGTGAAATTGTAAGCCATGATACAAGAGCGATTGCGATAAACAGAAGATAAATGCTGCGTCCGCCGAACAATGCCATAAAGACAATTACCACCATCATGTAAGGCAGACCGTATACAATGTCCACAAAACGCATCATTAGATTATCAAGTCTGCCGCCGACATATCCTGCGACTGCTCCCCAGAAAATCCCAATCAACAGGGCTGTAACTGTTCCTACTACTCCAATTCCAAGGGAAATGCGCCCTCCATAGATTGTGCGTGAAAGAACATCGCGGCCAAGAATATCTGTTCCGAAAATATAGACTCTTTTATGCACTGGATTTGTTTCAATCTCGGTGCGCATGGCTGCAAGTTCCTCTTTTTCCCTGTCATTGTAATCTGTGCGCCCTTCTCTTGCCATGAGCTTTGTAAAATACGCTTCCCTGGTGCGGATCATTACATTTCCCGCGCTGTCAAATGAAGGCGGTAAATGAATATGCCGCATTTCCTGCCTTTCATAAGGGTAAAAAGGAAGAACAGGAGCAAGGAGTGATATGATGAAGTAAAATAAAACTATAATTAGCCCGACAAAGGCCATTTTATTCTTTTTTAAACGTTTCCACGCGTCTGCGTAGAGCGAAACAGGTTTAACTGTCTGACTAAATTCATTCAGCGCAGCATCAACTTTTTTGCGGGTGAACAGCATATTATCCTTCTATGCATTATTTATATGAAATTCTGGGATCCAGGAACCCGTAAATTATATCCACAATAAAATTTAAAGCAATTAAAATTACAGAATAAACTATAACCGTTCCCATGATCATTGTATAATCCCGGTTTGTGGCGGAACGGACAAAGTGCATGCCCAATCCGGGTATCGCGAAAATTTTCTCCACTACAACTGAACCTGTAATAACCACCGCCATTGCAGGTCCTAAATAACTTACAACAGGAAGGCATGCGCCTTTTAAAACATGTTTAAAAATAATTACCGGCATGGGAAGCCCTTTAGCGCGAGCTGTACGAACATAATCTGAGCGGAGAGTTTCCAGCATGCTCGCCCGCATAAGGCGGGCTATGTACGCGAACTGGGGCAAGGAAAGCGTAATCGCCGGCATAATCAATGTAACAAGCCCGTGCCGGCCGTCTATCCATCCGGAAGTCGGCAGCAATTTGAACGTTATCGCGAAAATTAACATTAACACAGGCCCGATAACAAAAGTAGGGACGGAAATACCTGTAACCGCCAATGACATTACAGTGTAATCGGCTGCGGTATTCTGTTTTAACGCGGAAATGATCCCTGCCGCCACTCCAAGCACCACAGCAATGGTAATCGCAACAAGCCCAAGAATAATGGAATTGGGAAGGCTTATCGCTATAAGTTCGTTAACAGAAAAATCTTTATTTGTAAATGAAGGGCCAAGATCGCCTTTAAGTACGCCTCCTAAAAAGCGGAAATACTGCTTAACAAGAGGTTCATCCATATTGTACTTGGCCATAAGATTTGCAAGAACAGCGGGAGGAACCGCTTTTTCCCTGGAGAAAGGCCCTCCGGGGGCAGCCCGTATTATAAAAAATCCCAGAGTAATAATGATAAACACTGTCGGAATAATACTGATGAATCTTCTAAATACAAACTGTCCCACGCAGGACCTCCTGATTTCTGTAAATAATTGAGTTCAATATACCTGTTCCAAACTGTTATTTGAAACAGGTATTATTAAATCAGTTATTTTCTCCTTAAACCAACATAAGGATGTACATCCAGCGGATTGGCATACCAGCCATCCCACTTGTTAAGATCGATCATGCTCTGGGAAACATAGTAATAAATTGGAATTAAAGCCTGATCGCGGACAACTCCCATTTCCTCAGCCTGCCGCATTACTGCCGCGCGCTGCGGACCGTCCGGCATACCGGCAGCCTGGCGGATCAGAGCGTCGTATTCGGGGTTGCTGTACTGACCGTCGTTGTTACCGCTTCCTGTAATAAGAAGGTCGAGAAGGTTCTGGGGATCCATATAGTCTGCAATCCATCCGGCGCGCGCCAGCTGGAAAGGCCCTGTGCTTCTGTAATCAAGGTAAGATGCCCATTCCATGTTTCTGAGAGTAATGTTGATGCCAAGGTTGTTCCTTAAAGCCTGCTGAATGTATTCACCGATAATTCTGTGTGAATCAAGCGTATTGTAAACATATTCAAATGTGGGAAGCCCCTGTCCGTTCGGATATCCGGCTTCAGACAAAAGGCGCTTTGCTTCATTGACATTATATCCCTGTCCTGCAGGGGGTGTATATCCTGTCATCGGAGGAGAAAGGGTCAATGCCGGTAACTGACCGCCTTTAATTACATTGTTAATCAACTCTTCGCGGTTAATCGCCATTGAAATGGCTCTGCGTACACGAGCGTCTTTTAATGCGGCGTGGCTGTTGGGCTGCTGATTTACAAGAATGTAGTATGTGCCTAACTGTGCCGATACCTGGTAATCTTTATGAAGTTTAACTTCGTCGATTCTTGCCAGAGGAACATCCGTACCCCAGTCAATTTCACCGTTCAGGAAGCCGTTATATGCAGTATTCTGGTCTTCAATCGGAAGGAATGTAATCTTTGTAAGATGTACATTTGCTCTGTTCCAGTATCTTGTATTGGGAACAACCACGATCCTGTTATTGGGGATATATTCCTGAAGAATAAACGGACCGTTTCCTACAAAGTTCTCGACCCTGGTCCAGTTGGTTCCGTGCCTCTGAACAACATGCATTGGGATAGGGCTGAATGTGTAGTGAGCCATCATGTCAAGCGCGTAGGGAACAGGACCGATTAATGTAACTTCAAATGTCCTTGCATCCACAGCGCGGATTGCGACATCCTGCCTTCTTCCGGCTCCGGTATTGTAATCATCGGCTCCCTTAACTACCATGCCCATCATATACGCGTATTCGGAAGCGGTAGCGGGATCAAGGGTGTGAAGCCATGAATCCACAAATGTCTGAGCTGTAATCGCGGTACCGTCACTCCAGGTAATACCCTGGCGGAGTGTGAATGTGATTACCGAATTATTACTACTAAATCTCCAGCTTTCAGCGACGCCAGGCACTGCTTTGGCGGTTCTGGGATCATAACCTACAAGACCTTCAAATAAAGCCATGTATACACGGTGTTCCGGAACGCCTGTTATCTGGCTTGGATCCAGTGACTGGATTTGTGTTCCATTATTTATCACCATTTCCGTAGCTCCAGGCGCAGCCTGGCTTCCTCTTGCAAAAAGCGCTCCTGCCGCAAGCAGACATAATATTAGCGCAATTCCTTTTTTCATAAAACCTCCTATGAAAATAAAATTCTATTCATATTATCAGTATTTAAATTTATTATCAAGCTTTTTAATTGAATTTTTAATGATTTAGCCGTTTATGCGTCATTTATATCAGGATTAAAGGTTAATAAAAAAGTGGACATATTATTTTTTGTGTAATATACTGTTGATACTTGTTTTTTCAATCAGTATATATATCTAAACATATGTTAAGCAAATATTTTGTTGTTAAATTAATAAAAGGCGGTAAAAATGGATATCAGACAGACAATCATTGAAAATAAAACATCTCTTGGAATAGAACTGGGTTCAACAAGGATTAAAGCGGTTTTAATTGGTGAAAATTTTGAACCTGCCGCCGCCGGCAGTCATGACTGGGAAAACAGGCTTGAAGCGCTTCCCGCAGGAACTGCTGGTAACTTAAATATCTGGACTTACTCCCTTGATGATGTGTGGACAGGGCTGCAGAACTGCTTTAAGGATTTATCCAGGGATGTTAAAAAGCGCTATGATATTGATCTTGTTTCCACAGGAGCCATTGGCATTTCCGCCATGATGCACGGATATCTGGTATTTGATAAAAATGACAACCAGCTTGCGCCGTTCCGCACATGGCGCAATACCATGACAGCGAAATCCGCTTCTTTGCTTACTGAAAAATTTCAATTTAACATACCTCAGCGCTGGAGCATCGCCCATCTTTACCAGGCTATATTAAATGAAGAATCTCATGTAAAGGATATTGGTTTTTTAACAACCCTGGCAGGTTATGTGCATTGGAAGCTGACAGGCAAAAAGGCGCTTGGTATCGGCGATGCTTCGGGAGTGTTTCCCGTGAATGAAGAATCTTATGATGAGCGGATGTTAAAACAATTTGATGAACTTGTTTCTCCGTATAATTACCGCTGGAAGATAGCGGACATTCTTCCTGCGGTTCAAAAAGCCGGTGAAAATTCAGGTCTCCTTACGCCTGAAGGGGCGAAACTGCTTGACCCTTCAGGCGTTCTAAAGACCGGTATTCCGTTCTGCCCGCCTGAAGGAGACGCCGGCACTGGCATGGTCGCTACCAACAGTATCGCGGAAAGAACCGGCAATGTTTCCGCCGGCACTTCCGTGTTCGCGATGATTGTAATGGAAAAAAATCTGTCAAAGGTATATCCGGAAATCGATATTGTGGCGACTCCGGCTGGCAAGGCGGTGGCAATGGTTCACTGTAATAACTGCACATCCGATATTGACGCATGGTTCAAATTGCTGGGGGAAGCTCAGGTTCTGGGCGGAGTAAAAATGGATAAGCCCGCGCTTTATGACGCATTGTACTACAAAGCGCTGGAAGGGGATGAAAACTGCGGCAATCTTTTTGCATGTAATTATTATTCGGGAGAACACCTGACGCATATTGAAGAGGGACGCCCCTTATTCGTGCGTATGCCTGACAGCAGTTTTACTCTGGCGAATTTTTTAAAAACCCTTCTTTTTTCATCAATGGGAACGCTTAAATTAGGCATGGATATTCTGGTAGAAAAGGAAAAAGTCCGCATCGATTCTGTTCTGGGACACGGCGGCCTCTTTAAAACAAAAGGCGCTGGACAGCGGTTTCTGGCGGCCGCGTTTAATACGCCGGTATCAGTTATGGGTGAGTCAGCCGGTGAAGGAGGCGCATGGGGTATCGCGCTTCTCGCAGCTTTTATTCTGCGGGAAAACAAAACCGAAAATTCTCTTTCTGAATTTCTGGCGGAAAAGGTTTTTAAGGGCAGGGAAAGCGTACAAATCGCGCCTGACGCGAATGATGTAAAAAGTTTTAAAAAATTTATGGAACTTTATACCGCAGGGTTAAATGTCGAGCGATCTGCGGTTGAAAATTTAAGGAGAGGATAATTATGGATCTTAAAAAATTCGAGTACTGGTTTATTGTAGGAAGCCAGGATCTCTACGGAGATGAAACGCTCAGGAAAGTAGCAGCTAACGCGCTTGTTATGGCGGATGAGTTAAATAAGGATCCGCTTATCGCGGGGACTGTGATTTTAAAGCCGACAGCGGTAACGCCGCAGATGATTCGCCGTCTTTTTGAAGAGGCAAACGCCGCGGAAAACTGCGCCGGGATTATTACTTGGATGCATACATTTTCGCCGTCAAAGATGTGGATACAGGGGCTTTCAATTAACCGCAAACCTCTTTTACACCTTCATACGCAGTTTAACCGGGACATACCATGGGCTTCCATAGACATGGACTTTATGAATCTGAACCAGTCAGCGCACGGAGACCGCGAGCATGGCCACATTCACGCAAGAATGCGGCTGTCCAGGAAAGTAGTGGCAGGTTTCTGGCAGGACTCTGAAGTCCGCCGACGCATCGGAGTGTGGATGCGCAGCGCCGCGGCCAAAAAAGACGGAATGGATTCTGTTGTGCTCAGGTTAGGTGACAATATGCGCGAAGTCGCGGTAACAGAAGGCGACAAGGTGGAAGCCCAGGTTAAATTAGGCTGGCAGATAAACACATGGGGTATAGGAGAGCTTGCGTCCCGTTACGCGAAAGTCAGTGACAGCCAGGCTGAAAAACTTGCCGGAGAATACGCCTCTCTTTATGAACTGGCAGCGGAACTTAAAAACGCGGGCGCGGCCAGGAACGCGATGCTTGAACAGGCAAAGATTGAAATCGCTTTAAAAGAAATGCTGGAAAAAGAGAACGCGGGCGCTTTTACTACCACCTTCCAGGACCTGCACGGCCTGCCCCAATTGCCGGGTCTTGCCGCGCAGAGGCTGATGGAGCAGGGTTACGGTTTCGGCGCGGAAGGAGACTGGAAACAGTCCATGCTGACCCATGCCGCGAAGGTTATGGCATGCGGTCTACCTGGCGGCACTTCGTTTATGGAAGATTACACCTACCATTTTGAGCCGGGAAAAGAAGCCGCTCTGGGTTCCCACATGTTGGAGATTTGCCCCTCGATAGCAAGCGGAAAACCGCGTATAGAAGTTCACCCTCTGGGAATTGGAGGCAAAGCGGATCCCGCGCGTATGGTGTTTGACGCCGCTCCAGGACCCGCTGTTCTCGCCACGCTGATCGATCTCGGAAGCCGTTTCAGGATGATTGTAAATGAAATAGAAACCATAAAGATTGAAAACGCTATGCCAAAACTTCCTGTTGCGCGCGCATTATGGAAACCGTATCCAAATTTAAGCGGCGCGGCAGAGGCATGGATAATCGCAGGCGGAACACATCACTCGGTTTATTCAAGCGCGCTTACTGCGGAATATTTCCGCGACTGGGCGCAAATGTGCGGCATTGAATTTATACTTATTGATAAAGACACAAAACCGGACAGGTTAAGCGACGAACTGCGCTGGAATGAAGCGTATTGGCGCTGATTGCGGGTGACCAATGACAGCTGACGCATATAAAACATTACGCGAAGAAGCGTATGAAGCGAATATTGAAATACAGCGCCGCAGTCTTGCTATTTACACATGGGGCAATTCCTCCGCGTTTGATCCTGAAAAGGGAGTATTCGCCATAAAGCCATCCGGCGTTGATTATGATATGTTAACGCCGGATTCCATGGTGTTACTCGATCTGGATGGAAAAATTGTTGACGGCAGACTGAAACCTTCATCGGATACAAAGACGCACATGGTTTTGTACCGGGAGTTTTCCGGCATCCGCGGCGTTACCCATACCCATTCGCCGTACGCGGCTGCGTGGGCGCAGACCGCAAAACCGGTCCCTGTTTTCGGAACCACCCATGCCGATCACTGCGCCAAAGAAATTCCCTGTACCGGGTTTATGAGCCCTCAGGCTGTTAAAAATGACTATGAGCTTGAAACAGGAAATCTTATTACAGAAACTTTTAAAACGTTAAACCTTGATCCGGTTTTAATTAACATGATTCTTGTCGCGGGGCACGGCCCTTTTACATGGGGCATGAACGCCGCCAAATCCGTAAGCAATGGCGTTATTCTGGAAGAAATCTGCAAAATGGCGCTTTTCACCGTAACGATTGATCCTGACGCAAAGCCATTGCCATGGCACATAACAAGAAAACACTGGGAACGCAAACACGGGCCTGGCGCGTATTACGGTCAGAAGTAATTTGTCAGTCAATAATATGCCGCATTATTGACTGACTTTTATTAATGCCTGGCGGAGGCTCTAGTGTCCTGTCTTATTCGGTTTGCGGAATGATATAGTACGTTAATTCCTTATTGCATAAGGAATTAACTTAACAAACATTCCGGTATTTGAATAAGACAGGACACTAGGGCGTATATCTGATACATGATAAAGGTTTATTCACGGCATGAAACTTAAGTTTTTATTATTTTTCCTATCGCTTTTTTTTCTTTGCGCTGCATTTTCCGCCTGCTCCAGAAAACCTGCCGAGCCCGATGGATTTATCCTCGGGTTTTCCCAGATTGGAGCGGAGAGCGCATGGCGAAACTGTAATACACGCTCGGTGCAGGAAGCGGCCGCAGAAACCGGAATACAGCTTCTTTTTTTTAACGCCGAACAAAAACAGGAAAATCAAATAAAGGCAATACGTTCATTTATCGCGTATCAGGTTGATGTTATCGCCTTTGTGCCGATTGTGTCTGAAGGATGGGAGAATGTGCTGGAAGAGGCGAAAGAAGCGAACATCCCCGTATTGATATGCGACAGGGAGATTAATATAGATGATAAGAGTCTTTACTCAGGATATTTGGGCACAAATATGTTTCAGCAGGGACAAAGATCGGCTGAATATTTAATTAAAAAATTTTTTGATTCGCAGGGTAATATTAATTTTGCCGGTTTAGCGCAGGAAACAGAATCAAATATACCGCGTTCAGGTGCAAATGATCCTGTAAAAATAGTTGAATTAAGCGGAACCGAAGGATCATCGCCTGCGATCCTGAGGGCTCAGGGGTTCCGCGATGTATTATCTGAATATCCTGAATTTGAAATTATCTACAGCGAATCCGGGGACTTTCTGCGGTCAAAAGGTTATGAGCTTATGTGCAACATACTGGAAAAATTCAGCGGCATTGACGTTATCTATTCGCATAACGACGGAATGACGCTTGGAGCCATTGACGCCATGAAAGAACGGGGAATAAGACCCGGAGAGGATATTATAATAATCAGTATTGATGGCGAACAGGCGGCCATTGACGCGATGATAAGGGGAGAGATTAACTGCGTGGTGGAGTGCAATCCCAAACAGGGGCCTGATATTATGCGCCTTTCAAAACTTCTTGCCGCGGGAGAAAAAATACCGCCTGTTATTTATATGTATGAAGAAGTATTCACAGAATGGGATGATCTTTCCGGCATCGCGCCCAGAGGTTACTGAAATGGTTTGGCATCAGAAACTGCCTGAAAAGATAAAAGCTTTTCTTATAAGCGCCAGCATTATAAATACAATGAAAACTTCCCATGTAGTTATCATCGCACTTCTTCTGGTTCCTCTTATCATGAGCATTGTTGTCACTTTTATTAATACATTAAGTTATGACAGGCTTATAAGCAATGTGGATAAAACCAACCGCTTAAACCAGGTTGTAAGGACAGAAGTGACAAACGAGCTTTGGGATATTGTCGCGGGCAACAAATCTTTCAGCGAAGGCAGCCAGTACTGGATTATTGATCAGATAAATACCGGCCTGCAGGATATTATGCGCACAACAGGCGTTACGCAAAACAGGCGTATTCTGGAAGTTGCAGGCAGGGCCATGCAGACGCTTTCGCGTTATGTGAATAGGCTCAGCTATCAGATGGAAAATAATTTTCCTGTCATAGAAAACGAAAGAATGCTGGATGAAATCAGGGGAGTATCGGCGCTGGTTTCGGAACTGCTCGCGGACTTTATCGTTATGGAAATAGAATCAGCTGCCGCCGAGAATCAAAGGATTAAAACACGGGCGATTATTATCGGCATAGCGGAAGTTATCATCATTATTATCGCCACATTTATCTCGGTATTTGTACAGATGTCGGTTGCAAGAAGTGTGGACAGGTCAATCGGCTCCCTTGTTTCATTTTCATCTTCCATCGCCGAAGGAAACCTTGAGGCAAGAGCGGCTCTTCCGCGCGTTCAGGAACTTGAAACTTTAACAGAGAATCTCAACATAATGGCGGATAAAATTAAAACACTCATAGAAGAAAATATCAGAGAACAGAGGAATTTTCAAAAATCAGAAATGAGGGCGTTACAGGCGCAGATTACCCCCCACTTTTTGTATAACACCATGGATTCAATCGTATGGCTCGCGGAAGGGAATCAGAACGAACAGGTTATTTCCATAACAAGGGCGTTTTCTGACTTTTTCAGGATTTCACTGAACCGCGGTGACGAATGGGTCCGCGTGCAGGATGAGCTGAAGCATATAGAAAGTTATCTGACGATTCAGAAAATCCGCTACCGCGACATTCTGGATTATTCGATTGAATACGAGCATGAAATGGAGCAGAAGATCATGCTGAAGCTTCTGCTTCAGCCGTTAGTTGAAAACGCACTGTATCACGGAATTAAAAACAAGCGCGGCAGGGGAACAATTAAAATCCGGGGCTGGCAGGAAAACGGCTTTTCATGCTTCTGTGTTGCGGATAACGGTATCGGCATGACAGAGACGCAGATCGCTTCGGTAAAGGAACAGCTTGCAGGAAAACTCGCGCCTGTTACGGCGGAGTCCTCAGGCAGCGAAACAGGAAACCGCATTTACGGACTATACAATGTGGCAAAAAGAATGGAATTATATTATAACAGGACTGATCTTTTGGATATTAAAAGCAAATTCAGGGAAGGTACAACCATTACTCTTTTCGTTCCCGGCCCCGCATCGGAATCATCAGGACGTCATTCCGATTCCGCGCACCCGCCATTTCTGACACAGTCGTTGGGGGGTATGAATGTATAAAGTGTTCCTTGTGGAAGACGAAATCGTTGTCCGGGAGGGAATCCGCAACAATATCCCCTGGGATCAAACTCAATATTCACTGGCAGGGGAAGCGTCCGACGGAGAGATGGCTTTATCCATGATCCAGGATATAAAACCTGATATATTAATCACGGATATACGGATGCCCTTTATGGACGGTCTTACGCTCTCCAGAATTGTAAAAAAGAATTTACCATGGATAAAAATCATAATTATTTCCGGCCATGATGAATTTGAGTATGCTAAAGAAGCGATTGGCGTGGGCGTTGAAGAATACCTTCTTAAACCTGTTTCTTCGCAGGAGATGTGCAAGACTCTGGATAAAATCGCAAAGCGGATTGATGATGAAAAGGAGAATCTTCTTAACATTGAAAAACTGAAAGCCCAGGTCAGATCTTCCACAGACATTTTACGGGACAAATGGCTTTCGGATTTTATGAACGGAAATATTCCGGCGGCCGACGCGATTGAACAGGGAAGAGAATTCGGCGTTGATCTTTTAGCCAGATCATATATTGTACTTGCTGTCGGAATAAAAAGTCCGCAGGAAAAAGAAGGGCAGCTTGTTCCGGTAAAAATTATTTTCCAGTCCATACTGGAAAAACACGATAACAGCATCTGGTTTCAGGAGAACGAAAAAAATTATATTATTCTTCTCAAGGAAATTTCAGATAACGCTGATGAGCTGGCTTATTCCATAGCCCAGGCGCTGAAATATGAAATAGAAAGAAAGACTGGAAATAAGGTAATGATCGGCATAGGCCCTAAAGCGCAGAGAATCGGCGAAGTAATAAATTCATTCTCAACGGCCCGCAGGATTGTAAATTACGGCATCACACACGGCCATTCGCTGATTGCGGATGAAAAAATGCTTGCGCGTGATGAAAAAGGTTTTGATCCTTCGCCCCTTCTCAATGTTAATGATGACATGTTATTGACCAGATTAAAGTACGCTTCAAAAAAAGATGTTGATTCAATTATATCGGAATATACAAAAATTCTTGACGGTGATTTCAGCGAAAATAAAATGCTGATATTTTTTATTTTCGGTGAGATAATCGTGGCGGCTTCAAAAATTGTGGAGGCGTTCGGAGGCGATATAAGAAAAATCGCTCCCTACAGCCTTAACAAGAACGATATAGAAGGCATAGCGAGTTCCAGGGATTTTTTCCATGAAAAAGTAAAAGAACTGTTTTACGCTGTAATAGAATACAGGGATGTTCACACGGAAGGCAGATACCAGTCTATTATTGTTAAGTCCCGCGAGTTTATAGATCGCAACTTTAATTCCGATGATATTTCTCTTTACTCCACTGCTTCCTATGTGGGAATTAGTCCCAATTATTTAAGCACAATTTTCGCGCAGGAGACAGGAGAAAATTTTATTGAATACCTGACAAGGGTGCGGATAGAAAAAGCGAAGCAGCTGTTATGGGAAACAGCCATGAAAAACGCGGACATAGCCTATGAAACAGGTTTTAATGATCCTCATTATTTCAGTAATTTTTTCAAAAAAAATACCGGTATGTCTCCAAGGGAATTCCGTCTGTTAAAAACAGAAAAAAACACACCATGATTCGTTAAATTTTATACTTTTTGATATTGTACTTTTGTTTTCAGCTTTACAGCATAAAATATTCAATAAAACTCAATAATAAAAATCATTTACAAACAATATACCTTATCAGTATAATGAACAAAATTATTTTTATTTTTGGAGGAAAACATGAAGAAACTAGTAGCAGTATTTGTAGTATTTGCTATAGTAGCGGCAATGGCTTTTGCCGGCGGAAACAGACAAAGCGGAGGATCATCTTCCGGCAGCGCTCAGGCGGCGTCCCGCAGCAGCTTAATCAAAGTCGGTATCGTCAATCTGCACCCATCCGAATCCGGTTATCGTGAGGCGAATGTAAAAGACATGGATGAAGTTTTTACCACAGTTAACGGTTATTTGGCGTTAAAAGCCAATTACAACACGCTTAACGAGCAGCTTGACGCGGCCAGGCAGTTCATTAATGACGGCGTTGACTATCTGTTGATTTCCGCCGCTGACGCCAGCGGCTGGGATTCCGTCCTCGCCGATGCAAAGAGAGCGGGTATCCCTGTGTTCCTGTTTGACCGTATGATTAACACAGCTCCGGATAACTTTACAGCCGCGGTAATCTCTGATATGCAAAATCAGGGTAAAAACGCTGTTGAATGGCTGGAAACCCAAAACCGCGCCGGAGGATACAGATTCATCCACATTCAGGGTCAGATCGGTTCCGCGGCTCAGATTGGCAGAACTGAGCCTTTAGACGCGGCGATTGCAAAACACGCCAATTGGACATTAGTACGCCGCGGCACAGGCGGTGACACATGGAGCGCGGACGAAGCGAAAAGAATCGTAGAAGCCGCAATCGCAGCGAGAGAGAACTTCAATGTCATCTATGCCGAGAATGACGGCATGGCAGAAGGCGCCATGAAGGCACTGCAGGAAGCCGGTATCTCCCATGGTGTAAATGGCGATGTCTGGATTATGGGATTTGACTTTAATAAATTCGCTCTCAGGTATGTTATGAGCGGCGCCTGGAATTTTAACGGCCAGTGCAGCCCTTTCCAGGCTAAAGTAATTGATGGATTCATCAAGACAATGCAGTCAGGCGGCAAGCCGAATATTCCCGCATCCAATTGGCCTGCTTTTGGCAGAACATACAACAATGTTGTTATCAATCCTGAAATCGTCATTGACAACGCGAAAATCACCCAGGCTTTCATTGATCAATACGGACTTGGTAACTAAGATAATTTGAACTACTTCTATAGTTTGAATTAACAAAAATCTGACGGTGCAGAGAATGCAGTTTATAACGCATACCCTGCACCGTTTGATTATACAGGATTTTGAGACAATTTGTTTGGGCATAACTCAAACGAAGGGTTGCCGAACAAGTCCAATGAAGGCGGAAATATTTAATGGAAAATGATTTTGTCCTGTCCATGCAGAATATCAGTAAAGAATTTCCCGGGGTAAAGGCATTGACAAATGTAGATTTTACGCTTCGTAAAGGCGAAATTTGCGCTCTTATGGGCGAAAACGGAGCCGGCAAGTCAACATTGATAAAAGTTTTGACCGGAGTTTACCATAAGGATTCCGGTCAAGTTTACATAGATGGAGTAAATAAATCAGTAACAATTAAGTCTCCGCAAGAAGCGCAGAATATGGGCATCAGCACTGTTTATCAGGAGATAACGCTTTGCCCTAACATTACTGTCGCCGAGAATCTGTTCATTGGGCGTGGCAAATACAATTTCGTTAATTGGCGCGTCATGGAAAAAAGAGCTAAAGAATTATTGGATAATCTTGGCATTCCCGCAAAGCCAAAGCAGCAGCTCTCCGGTTGTTCTTTGGCAGTGCAGCAAATGGTCGCTATTGCACGCGCTGTTGATATGGAGTGCAAAGTCCTGATACTGGATGAGCCCACATCTTCACTCGACGAACATGAGGTAGCGAAACTTTTTTCTCTTATGCGCGATCTTAAGGCGCGCGGTGTCGGCATTGTTTTTGTCACACATTTTCTGGAACAGGTATATAAGATATGTGACACAATTACAGTGCTGCGTAACGGCGAGCTTGTCGGCAATTATATAACGAAAGATCTGCCGCCTGTAGAACTAATCGCTAAAATGATGGGTAAGGCTCTGAGCGATTTATCACAACTGCATAAGAGGGATGAATCAGGTAAAGAGAGCGGTTTGCCTTTTTACTCTGCAGTGGGACTTTCCAGCGCGGCAGGCGTTAGACCTTATGACATTAATGTATACAAGGGCGAAGTTAGTGGATTCGCCGGTCTCCTCGGGTCAGGGCGCAGCGAAAGCGTACGCGCGATTTTTGGCGCGGACAGGGTAACCGGGGGCAAGGTAAATATAAACGGAAAACCAGTCAGAATAACAAAGCCAATCGACGCCATGAAAAATGGAGTTGGCTATCTTTCCGAAGACCGCAAAATCGACGGCATAATCGGTGATTTATCTGTGCGTGACAATATTATACTTGCCCTTCAGGTTATGAAAGGTTTTTTAAGACCTATTTCCAAGCCTGAGGCTGAAGCTTTTGCTGATGAGTATATTAAGCTTTTAGGCATAAAAACCGCTTCAACGAGTACGCCGATCGGCTCTTTATCGGGAGGAAACCAGCAAAAGGTCATATTAGCCAGATGGCTTCTAACGCATCCTGAATATTTAATCCTGGACGAGCCTACGCGTGGCATTGATGTAGGCACCAAAGTAGATATCCAAAAACTGGTGCTTAAACTTGCTGAAGAAGGCATGAGCATTACTTTCATTTCATCCGAAATCGAGGAGATGGTGCGCACTTGCTCCCGTCTGATCGTCATGAGGGATCGTAATGTTGTAGGCGCATTGGCAGGTAATGAGATAACGCAGGATAATATAATGCACACTATTGCGGGAACGGAGGGCACGGATAATGAGTAAATCCCTGAGTGTTATTAAAAAAATAGGCGCGAAATTTAATTTTATACTCATGCCCGTAGCTGTTTTGCTGCTGTTAATGGGAATCAATATAATCGCGGATATAATCAGGCTTGGTTTACCCAATGCTCTTAACTTCTTCATAATTGAATTCAGATTAAATAATCTTGGTAACAGGGTGCTGGGCGGAAATCCAATCAGCATCTTAAACCTTGCTTCCGAACTTGCAGTTATATCTATCGGAATGACGCTTGTAACCGCCGCGTCGCGCGGCCAGGATATCGGGGTTGGCGCTGTTGCAGCTATCGGAGCCAGTGTTTTTGTCTATGTAATCCGGTTGAGTCAGGAAGTTACGCTTCTTTGGGTGCTTTTTGCTTTTGTTGCAAGTATCGCCGCTTGTATGCTTTGCGGCGTGTTTAACGGTATTTTAGTCGCTAAATTTAAAATTCAACCAATGATAGCGACATTGATCATGTTTACATCAGGCCGTTCAATAGCTTACGCGATTAACGGCGGAGCGTCTCCCAAGGTTTTTGATGACATTACTCTGCAGCTCGGCGGCTTTATTCACGGTGTTCCGGTTCCGACTCCTATATTCATCGTGCTGTTATATGGTTTGATCTTTTTCCTGATCTTTAAATTTACGAATCTGCGGCTGTATGTACAGTCAGTAGGCATTAACGAGAAGTCCGCCTACTTAAACGGTATTAACCCAACCACGATAAAAATACTGACTTTTGTTATTATAGGATTTTGTGTCGCAGGCGCTGGAGTTATAAATTCTTGCAGAATGCAAAGGGTAGATCATCTTGCCATATTGGGCGGTATTGAAATGGACGCGATTCTGGCGGTCGCAATCGGCGGAAATTTATTAAGCGGCGGAAAATTCAGCATAATAGGCTCTGTAATCGGCGCTTATACAATAGAAACTTTAAACGTAACCTTACTCAGGCTTGGCGTTTTACCGGAACCGATTAGGGTTTACAAGGCGACATTTATCATATTGCTTATGGTTCTCAGTTCGCCTGTTATTAAAAGCTTTATTTCCCAAATGTGGAGCAATTTAACCGTTAAACATGGCTCTGTTATTAAGGAGGAAGGTTAATTATGGAAAATAATTCTTCCTCTGAACGTTTCACACCGCTAAAGCAGCGTACGGGTAAGAGAACTGAAATTAAGATTCCCGGCATTGGAAAAATCAGTCAGCTGACGGATTCAAACCTGCTGCTGCTGATCGCAATTTCAATTTTCATTCTTTTATATGTATTCGCGATGATTTTTTTTGGCGGAAGCTTTACCAGATTCCAGGGCTTTTTTGATTTATTTAACAACAACGCGTCCTTGCTCATCCTTGCCTGCGCCTTGAGCATTGTAATGGTCGGCGGCGGCATTGATATCTCTGTTGGCGGTGTTGTCGCGCTTGTTACCGCTGCATGCGCGGTTTATCTTGACTCCGGTAATGGTAATATTTTTGTGTCTATTTGCATAGCTTTAGGTATTGGTTTGGCGTTCGGACTGATTCAGGGCTTTTTGGTAGCTTATATGAAAGTGCAGCCGTTTATTATTACTCTAGCCGGAATGTTTTTTGCCAGGGGAATGGCAACTGTTATCACATCAAACTCACATACGGTCAGGCTGGAAAGTTTTGTCCGGCTAAAAAGCATCAGGGTGGAAATTGATTCTCTGGGTTATATCGCGAGAAACGGCAATTTAATCCCGGCGGCAATTGACATCGGGGTTTTTATCTCATTATTTCTGATAGTAATTATCGCTGTTGTTTTAAAGTGGACAAGGTTTGGACGTAATTTATACGCTGTTGGCGGCAACAGTCAAAGCGCGCTGATGCTTGGGATTAATGTTAATCGTACCAGGTTCTACTCTTATGTAGTCTGCGGTTTCCTTGCCGGCGTTGCGGGATTTGTTTTTCTTTTAAAAGCAGGCTCCGGTTATTCACAGCATGCTTTTATTTTCGAAATGAAGGCCATTGCCGCGTCCATAATCGGCGGCACGATGTTAACAGGCGGCGTAGGTAATATTGTAGGTTCTCCTATCGGCGTCTTGGTATTAATGACGATTGAAACCATTGTCAGAGCTTCAGGGATAACATCAGGCGGCAGGATATGGCTGCAGGATGTAACAACGGGGATAATACTTTTCCTTGCGCTTATTTTGCAAAGTATGATTCTCTCGCACCGCGGCAGTGGAAACAAAGTTTCCAGCAGTTTTAAAAAGAAGATTTTTAAATTATTGAAGTTACACTGACGATATACTGTCTTATACTGTAATGGTTAATGTAAAGAATAGCTATAAGCGGCGGCGGCAAATTCCGACAGACTGCCGTTCGAGAATGGTACAGGGAAGAGCTGTTTTATTTTTATTGATTTTACGGTGTTTCATCCGGCTTATGATAATTTCCGCGGACAGGCGGCCGATTTCATTAAGAGGCGGCTGAACAGTAGACAACTGCGGACTGTAACCCTGACTTATATCCCGGTTGTCAAAACCAAATAGGGAAATATCCTTTCCTATCTGCAAGCCGCGTTCTGCGGCCTGTTCGTAAACGCCGGATGCCATTAAGTCGTTAAATGAAAAAATGGCGGATACTTTTTTATCCAGTAAAGACGCGGCGAGTCGGTAACCGGAAGGACGTTCCCAGTCTCCGTACACAATGAGATCCTCTTTAGCTTTGATTTGATGTTCAGCTAACGCTTTAAAATAACCGCGCAGCCGCGCTCTGGCATGAAAACTTGACATAGGGCCGCATATAACGCCGATGCGCCGGTGGCCTTTTTCAATAAGCAGACGGGTTACATCCATCGCGGCTTTTTCATCATCAAACAGCACGGACGGATAATGATCCTCTTTCAGGTAACAATACGCGTACACCAAAGGCACCTGTACCCGCGAGGGAAGATAGGCTATTTCGCGGCAATGGTAGCCCACATAGACAATGCCTTCCACCTGTTTGGCTGTCATGTTCCGCATCATGGAATCCAAAAGTTCATGATGTTTTGGCGTATCGGTGAAGTCATTGTTATAGCGTTTAAAAAGGCGCATGTTCGCGAGGATTATCTCATAACCGTTTTCTTCGCAGCAGGCATCAATGCCGTTAACAATTTCCGGCGTATTAAACACTGTCAGATCCTCTGTGATAATGCCTATGGTATTTGTTTTTTTCTGCTGAAGGTTTCTGGCGAGGGTATTGGGCATATATTGGAGATTGTGCGCAAGCTCAATAATTTCGCGCGCTTTGTCCTTACCGGCGGCTCCGGACTTACCGTTCAGAACATTTGAAACAGTAGTTGTGGAAACCCCGGAAAGACGGGCTATTTCTTTTATGGTAATCATGGCTATAGCCTTTTATTATACAAAGTCTAGTATATTTTTTACCGGGTTGTAAACTATAATAAAGACGGTAAGAAAATGAATGAAATAATGAAATCAATTTTCGGGCGTAAATCCGTAAGGCAATACGAATCAAGGACAATTTCCCGGGATGATAAAAAACTTATCCTGGAAGCGGCGCTGCAAGCGCCGACAGCCGGAAACCAGAATCTGTATACAATTCTGGATATAACAGATAAAGAATTAAAACAAAAACTGTCACTGTATTGCGACAACCAGCCGTTCATCGCCCAGGTACCTCTGGCATTGATATTTTTGGCGGATTGCCGGCGCTGGTATGACAGTTATCAGGCGGCAGGAATTAAAGCGCGTCCGCCTGAAGAAGGGGATCTGCTTTTGGCTGTAGCTGATGCGGTAATCGCCGCGCAGAACACAGTAGTAGCCGCCGAATCGCTTGGCATTGGTTCATGTTATATTGGCGATATTCTGGAACAGGAAGAGAATGTCCGTAAAGCGCTTGACCTGGACGAATATGTGTTTCCGGCCGCCTTTGTAGTTTACGGCTGCCCAACTTCAGGCCAAAAGGAACGGATAAAACCAAAGCGGCCGCCGTTATCTTTCATTGTGCAGGAGAACCATTACCGCCGTCTGGAAAAAGAAGAGCATCAGCAGATGTTTCTGGAAAAAGGCGAAATAAAAAGCGCTGATGAATATAATGAGTATATTAAAAATTTTTATGAACGAAAATACAACAGCAGTTTTGCGCATGAAATGAACCGCTGCGCCAAACGTTATATGAAACATTTTACCGGGGAGAAATGTTAAATTTAAGGAAAAGACTTCATTAAAATTTAATTTTTTTTATTTTATATAAAGAGGTAGAATGTGAAAATATTTTGGGGTTTTGTTACTTATTTTTTTTGGTTCTCTTTATATGTTTTCTCCGATGAATTGAATATCGCAAAACAATTTATCGACAATAATGCTTTATTAAATGATTATTCCATAATAGAGCTAAATTTTAATATTTATAATACAAAAACTTTTTTGTTTTTTAAATCTTATAATAATGGACAATTAAATCAAAATGATGAAATTTTATCATTTACTGATGGTGTTATAGTAAAAGCGGATGATAAAAATGTAGTACAATATTTGGAAATTTATGGGAATGGTATTGTAAGAGCCAATGATAATGTTATATTTTATGATTTTTCAGAGCCTGGATATTCACATATAAGGTTTAATGGCTGGTTATATGAGAAAACAAAAAAAGTATATGGCATAGAAAACTCCAATGCTTTTACTTTACAATTAACGAACAACGGAATCTGCTCCAGCGGCGGCAAGCGCCGCCTGCGGGGTTAATTTGAATGATAAAAAACATATTTGACAATAGTTTGCAATCTGTCAAAAAACCAGGACAAACTCTACAAACGGTTATTTGAGTAAGAATATTTTCCAGTGAAATTATAATTCTTATGAAAATTTTCCTTGACAAGCCTTATAAACCATTGCTAATATATAGTTATCTATTTACCTAAACGTTTAGGTAAAATAATATTTTTAGGAGGAGAGAATTATGAAAAAAATCGCGATTATTGGCGTGATTTTGCTCTTGGTCAGCAGCTTTGTTTTCGCGACGGGAAACAGGGAATCTGCACCGTCTTCACAATCACAGCAACAGCAGCAGGGAAGGACTGTAATCACCTTCTCATTCTGGGGCACACCTGAAGAGTGGGCAGTTACACAGGCGACAGCGGACAAATTTAACAATTCACAGAACAGAATCGAAGTAATGGTCAGGCAGATTGCCTGGGAAGTTTATGACGCAACGCTCAATACAATGGCTGCGGCAAACAGGCTTCCTGACTGCGGTATGATGCAGGAAGCATCCGCCCTGCAGTTCGCTTCCAACGGTCTGCTTGCTGATATGTCGCAGATGTATCCGGCAGGTCAGGCAAGACCTCTTGACAGTCTTGCGTTCAAAGGTCCGGACGGAAAGGTTGTGGCATATTCAACAGCGAACGAAATTCTGCTGCTTTACTACAACAGAGCAATGTTTGATAAAGCCGGCATTCCTTATCCGCCGGCCAATGTAGCCAACGCGTGGACATGGGATCAGTTTGTGGATGTAGCTAAAAAATTAACGCTTGACGCAAACGGCAGAACTCCGAATGACGCTGGTTTTGACGCAAACAGAATCGTTCAGTACGGGGCAATGGTAGATAACCTTACATGGCAGCTTGAAGTATGGGCGCTCAGCAATGGCGGCGGTTTCTATTCCCCCGATGGCAAAAGCGTTATTATCGACCAGCCGGCTGCAATGGACGCAATTCAGAGAGTCGCGGATCTTCACCTAGTACATAAAGTAGCTCCCCTGTCACCGGGTAATACCGATGATGGTATTCAGCGTTCAATTCTGACAGGCACTGTCGCAATGGCAACAGGCGGCCAGTGGAATGTTGGGACTGCGTTCCCTGAATGGAAAGCCGCAGGCAACAACTACGGCGTGGCAGTTCTTCCGCACATGGGAACAAAAGTAACCATCAACACAGGCGGCCCTGTGGTAGTATTTTCACAGTCAAGAAATCAGGCAGCCGCGATGGAATGGCTCAGATGGTATACACAGGAAGAAAATTCCTGGGGTTTGATCGAAAGCGGTATCTGGATGCCGATATTGGACAAATATTACACCAATGAAGCTGATACAAGAAGATGGGTTAATAACCCCAACTTCCCGCCGTATGCTGAATACAAATCCGCGGTTGTGGATTATGCCAGAACAAATTCAAGGTCGGCAGCATGGTATTATACGCCCAACACCAATGATTTTAACCAGGTTCTTGGAGCAGCGTTAGGTGATGTATGGACAGGCAGAAGAACCGCCAGAGACGCGATTACAGGCGCCGCCGCGGCTTTGCGAAGAGCTAACTCAGGAAGATAGTTTATAATAAACAGGCGCCGGTAACCTGCGCCTGTTTATTGAAATGTTTTAAATCCTGCGCTGTTAATCTGTTACCGGCGCAGGATAAATTAATGCAAGCGTTATTTTTAATCTGCCAGGAAAAATCCGGTTCCATTCATCTTTGATGATTTGGTAAAAAATGTTTTAACAAAAGTGTTATTAAAAAATTACTAAATAAAACCAGCGCCATTCATTTATGATTAGCGCCAAGGAGCAGTAAATGGCTGAAGGCAAAAATTTAAAAATCAAAGCATATCATTCAGATGCAGCTACAAAAATCGCGAAGAAGGAAGCGACAGCCGCGTATATTTTTCTGATACCCGCGTTTATCGGCCTTACAGTGCTTACATACGGACCTTTGCTTGCGGTATTCGGAATTAGTTTTTTCAACTGGGGAAGAATACCCAAATTTACCATGGATTCTTTTATCGGGCTTGAAAATTATATCTACCTCTTCAGAGATGATCCTTTTTTTAAGGATTCGATCAAGGTAACGGCGTTTTTTACATTATTGGCAGTCGCAGGCAGTTTGATTTATTCACTCGCGGTCGCGATGCTTTTAAACAGAAAAATTCCAGCCAGAGGTTTTTTCAGGGCTGTTTTTTATATACCCTATGTTCTGCCGGCCGTCGCTGTGTACATGGGCTGGTCGTGGCTTTATGAACCCAATTATGGTTTATTCAATTATGTTTTAACCTTGCTGAACGTTGACAAGGTTAATTTTTTACAGGACTCAAAACTTGTAATTCCATCTCTCGCATTAATATCCGTGTGGCTGTCTGGAAACCTGATAGTCATATTTCTCGCGGGGCTGCAAAATGTACCGCGGGTATATTATGAAGCCGCTGAAATTGACGGAGCCAATTTCTGGCAGCGTTTTTTAAATGTTACTGTTCCAAGCATGACTCCGATTATTTTCTACAATTTATTAATGGCGATAGTAACCAATATGCAGATAGTAACTCCGGCGCTCGCGCTTACTCAGGGCGGCCCGGGTAATTCAACCAGATTTATGACTTATCTTATGTACTATGAAGGGTTTTATTCAGGCCGTCTCAGTTCCGCCGCCGCAATATCATTTGTGTTTTTTATTATTGTAGCGATATTTACAGCGATTATTTTTGTTACATCCAGAGAATGGGTATTCTATGAGGGGGATAAATGATCAACGCGAACCAGGAACGCGAAAACCGCGAAAATACCTTAAACAATATAGCGTTAATTGCAACTATTGTCGTTGCTATTCTTGTAATGTTTCCGATATGGTGGATTATACGCTCCAGTCTGATGAACAATGCCCAGCTGTATTCAGCGCCTCCCGCCGTCCTTCCTCCAAACTGGCTCTTTTCAAATTATCCCAAAGCCCTGTCGGACTTTCATTTCTGGCTGTATTTTAAAAACACAATGACAATAATAATTCCTTCCGTGCTTGCGGGCACCATTACAGCGACCTTCTGCGGATACGCTTTCGCCCGCTTAAGGTTTCCCGGCAAGAAATTTATTTTTTCTCTTTGCGTAGGTTCAATGCTGCTTCCGGGTATGGTTACGCTGATACCGCTTTATATCATGTGGTCCAGAACTCCGCTCATGGGAACATTCTGGCCGCTTATTCTGCCGTATTTCTGCGGAGGCGGAGCTTTTAACATTTTCCTTATCAGGCAGTTTATGCGTACCATTCCAATGGAACTTGATGAGGCTGCGTATATTGACGGAGCGGGATATTTTACAATTCTTACAAGGATTATAATTCCTGCGGTAAAACCTGCGATGATTGTAGTCAGTTTGCTTTTATTTATCATTTTGTGGAATGATCTTTTGACGCAGATGATATATCTTGTCGGTGAAACAGATAAATATACAATATCTGTCGGCTTGACAATTTTCAGAGGTTCATTAAGGCAGGACTGGTCGATGTTTATGTGCGCGACATGTATGGCTTTTATCCCTGGAGTTGTTTTATTTTTAATAGGACAAAGATACTTCATGGAAGGCATTGTTTTAACAGGAATGAAAAACTAAAAAATATGAAAGCAAATATTACACTGCATAAAGAATTTTCAATCGGAGAAACCGATAAACGGCTTTATGGCTCATTCATCGAGCATTTGGGCAGGGCTGTATACACGGGCATTTACGAACCGGGTCACCCAAAAGCGGACAGTGAAGGATTTAGAAACGATGTCGCGGCGTTGGTAAAAGAGCTCGATGTCTCTGTTATACGCTATCCCGGCGGCAACTTTGTATCAGGTTATAACTGGGAAGACGGCACGGGGCCTAAGGAACTGCGCCCGGTGCGGCTGGATCTTGCCTGGGCGACCAAAGAAAGCAACAGTTTTGGCACCAATGAATTCGCGGCATGGACAAAGAAGGTAAACGCCGAAATGATGATGGCCGTAAATCTTGGAACGCGCGGCCCTCAGGAAGCGAGGAATTTTGTCGAGTACTGTAATTTTCCCGGCGGGACATACTGGAGCGATCTTCGCCGCAAACACGGTGTAAATGATCCTCACAGAATTAAGTTATGGTGCCTGGGCAATGAAATGGACGGCCCCTGGCAGATTTGCGGCCGTACAGCGGAAGAATACGGCAGAATCGCGCTTGAAGCCGCCAAGGTAATGAAGTGGACAGATCCTTCAATAGAGCTTGTAGCCTGCGGCAGTTCCCATATGCGTATGCCAACTTTCGGAGATTGGGAGAAGACAGTGCTTGAACATGTCTATGATCATGCCGATTATGTCTCGCTTCACATGTATTTGGCAAATCATGAAAATGATATTCCCAATTTTCTGGGCCGCAGTCTTGAAATGGATAACTTTATAAAAACAGTCGCTGGAATTTGCGATCTTGTAAAAGTGAAAAAGAACAGCAGGAAAACTGTTAACTTGTCTTTCGATGAATGGAATGTCTGGTATCATTCTAACAACGCTGACAGGAAAATTGAAAAATGGTCCGAAGCGCCGCCGCTATTGGAAGATATCTATACAATGGCCGATGCCCTGGCTGCGGGCTGCCTGTTAATTACTCTGTTAAAAAACGCCGACCGGGTAAAGATTGCCTGTCTGGCGCAGCTTGTAAATGTTATCGCGCCTGTCATGACAGAGAAATCAGGCAGCGCGTGGCGGCAGACAATATTTTATCCGTTCATGGACGCTTCCGGTTTTGGCAGGGGAACAGCGCTTCGCTGTCCCGTTACAGTTGACAAATACGATTCGCGTGAATTCTGTGATGTGCCATACATTGAAGCCGCGGGCGTTCACAACCGGGAAAAAAATGAGATTAACATTTTTACTGTTAACAGGAATCTGGGAGAAGCCGTAAACCTTGACGCGCAAATAGCCGGTTTTGGTAATATAAGTCTTGTTGAACACAGGGCGCTTTATAATAATGATCTGCAGGCCTGCAATTCCGCATCTGAAGAGAAGGTGAAACCAAAAGTATTATCAGGCGGCAGATGCGAAAACAGGTCAGGTTCTGCATTTTTGGAAATTGCGCTACCTCCCGCTTCATGGAACCTTGTAAGACTTAAAATTTTATAGTTTAACAATTTAGGCTGTTCCAAAACTTTCAGTTTTTGGAATAGCTGCCATAAATTTATTGAATAAAGGAATACAGTCATGAAAAACGCTTTACCAGGAAAATACGGGGTAACCTTCATTGGCCACATGTGTTATGACGAAGTAACGCATTTTAACGGAGATACAATCGTAGCGCCGGGCAGCGCTGTGCTGTGCGGAGCGATGGTTACATCAAGAGTCGGCGTAAAGACAGCCGCTGTTGTCAAAATGTCATTGGATGAAGAAAAAATCAACCAGCCGATGAAGGATCGGGGCGTAGATGTCTTTGTAATACCTGCGGATTGTACGACATATTCCAAAGTAGTGCATGAATCTGAAAATGTCGATGAACGGAAAATTACGCTTATCAGAACCGCAGGACTCATAAAAGCTGAGGATGTGCCGGAACTTGATTCAAGATTTGTACATCTGTGCGGAGTCTCGGACTCTGAGTTTGACATGGATCTCATAGACGGACTTAAAGCGCGCGGCTACAGTCTTTCCACCGATATGCAGAGTTTTGTGCGTCAGATAACCCCTGTTACGCACGAGATAAATTTCGGCGATGTGATAAACAAAAAAGAGATCATTTCCCGTATGGACAGGGTAAAACTGGATGTAGTGGAAGCGAGGGTATTAACCGGCACTGATGACCTTGAAAAAGCGTCTTTAATTGTTGAGTCATGGGGCTGCCCGGAAATTATGATCACGAATTCCCGGGGCGTATTGGCTCGGGTGAACGGCGTCACCCATTACGAGAAATTTTCCAACAACAGCGTGATTGGCCGAACAGGCAGGGGCGACACTACATTCGCGGCGTATCTTGCGTGGAGGCTGGAGCATGACGTATCAGAGTCGCTGAAATTCGCCGCAGCCCTTGTTTCCATTAAGATGGAACTGTACGGTCCTTTCCAGGGAACTGTGGAAGATGTATATAGACGAATAAAGGAAAAACATTCATAAATTAAGTAAGATGTCAGGCGCATAAGAATTACGGAATCCCCGTTAAATGCCTGGACATAAAGTTTGTTATCAGAAGATTCTGTTTTACAGGAGGGTGATATGTACATTGATAAATTCAAAATTGATCCGGACTGGTGCGTCATTGAAGAAGAATTTGATATTACCCGCGTAAGGCACAATGAATCGGTTATGGCCCTTGGAACTGGTTATTTAACAATACGTTCCGGTTTTGAAGAAGGCTTCTCTGATGATGAACAGAATCTTACCTATGATCGCATGGCAATGAATGTCTCTCTTGAAGTTGTCCCTTCAAAAAAGAGCCGCTGGGGCGCTTTTATTCCTCTGGTACAGGGCAAACATCCTTTCTGGAATGTGGGCGTTATTAATCTTCCCTATTCACTTGGGCTTATGGTATACGCGGACAATGAAAAGCTGGACATGGAAACCTCAAAAATCACCCATTACAGGCGCTGGCTTGACATGCAGACCGCGACGCTTTTCCGCACCTTTATTTGGGAAACAGCGTCAGGTAAAAAATTTAATCTTTTATTCAGGCGTTACATGAATCCCGATTACAGGTTTGTATGCGTGCAGGATTTGAAAATTACAGCCATTGGCTGCAGCGCGGATGTGGAGTTGATAAGTTTCATAGACAACGATGTCCGCACAAACGGTTATGATAAATTTTCAGGCCGCGTAACAGGTTTCGCAGGCGATCAGGTTATCTATTCTGATGTTACGTGCAATTTAGGCGACAGGGTGATGACAGTCAGCCGCATGGTCTGCGATAAAGACTGTAAAAAGATCATAAAGCGCGAAGAGCGCCGGGTCGCTTCAAGCCATTTCTTCAGGCTGGCGGAGGATGAACAGGCCGATGTGCGCAAGGTCTCTGTGCAGGCCGCGAGCGAATATTTTAACAGGGAAGCTCTGCTGGATGAGAGCATCAATCTGATCAATGCCTGTCTTGAAAAGGACAGCGAAGCTCTGCACGCCGAGCACGTCAGCCGGTGGGCGAAAAACTGGGAAATTTCTGATATTCAGATCAAGGCGAATGACACACCTCCTTACAACAGCCAGCTTGCAATACGGCAGTCAATATACCACCTGCTTCGCGCCCGCTGCGCTGATCCGAGGGCGCTTAACTGCGCGAAAGGATCAACAAGCGAGATGTATCTGGGTTCAGTCTGCTGGGACATGGAAATATTTTTCCAGCCTTTTTATATTTATACGCAGCCCGCTTTGGCAAAAATGACCGCCCTGTACCGTTATAAAATACTGGACGGGGCGCGCAGAAGCGCCAAAGCCATGAATTACCCTGGAGCGCGCTATCCATGGCAGACAGATCGTTACGGCGATGAGGTATGCCCGTTATTTGAATATGCGGATCATGAAATACATATAACGGCCGACATTGTAGTGGGACTTTGGCACTATTACCTGAACACTCTGGACAAGGATTTTCTTTATAACCAGGGCCTGGAAATAATTCTGGAAACTTCAAGATACTGGAAAAGCCGTTCGACAAAGGTAAATGGCAGGCGCGGCTGGCACATTTACGGCGTTATGGGTCCTGATGAATATAAGCCCGTTACCAATAACAATGCCTACACAAATTTTGTTGTGCGTGAAAACCTGCGTCTGGCGGAAAGAGTTACAAGCATGTGCAAAGCCGACGCGCCCGGCGTATATCAGGCGTTATGTGCAAAAATTGGGTTTAATGACAATGAAATCGCGCTTTTTAACGAGATAGCTAGCGGTCTTTCCATCCCCAAAGATGAAGAGCGCCACATTGTCTGGCAGTGCGATAATTTTGACTCTGCCTTCTGCGAAATAGACATTGAAGGACTGTGGAAGGATAAAAATAAATTATTTGGATTTTATACGACCCAGGAGATGCGTTATCGCTCCAAGTGTCTTAAACAATCCGATGTAATAGCTTTGATGGGGTTATACACTGAAGCCTTCACAAAGGAAGAGATGATCTGTTCATTCGATTATTACAATCCCTATACCATTCATGATTCTTCCAATTCCCTGTGCCATAACGCCATAGTAGCCGCCAGAACCGGCCGCCCGGCGATTGCCTATGAAAACTGGAAAAAATCCATGGATATCGACTTCGGAGTCAGACCGCGCTCTTCAGATGGCATTCACTTTGCAAATGTCGGCGGAATGTGGCAGGAAATTGTTATTGGTTTCGCGGGCATGGTTTACGCGTTAAGCGCGGATATATTAACCTTTAAACCCTGTCTGCCTGAAGAAATCGAATGTATATCGTTTCAGGTAATATGGAAAGGCCAAAGGGTTTCTGTTACCGTTACGCGCAACCAGGTGGATGTGAAAAACATGTCCGGCAAAGCGCTGTCATTTAAAGTCTGCGGCAGGACAGCGCAGGCCGCATCAGGCGCCAGCGCAAGCCTTTCGTATATTAGTTAGCGGCAGTCCATAACGCGGACGCATTATGGAAAGTCTGCTTTGGTATTCGTATTTTAGCAGCCTGAAAGCCGGAAAAAAATCAGTAAATTGTAGTGCCTGTAAATTCTTCGCCTGACAGTATTTTTTTTAAATTATCTAGGTTTCTGCCGGCTGCGCAGATTACTTTTAAATTTATTTTTTCCGCGTGGCGACTGGCGACAGGATCGAACGGAACATTTTTTCCCGGAACCCATTCATCGCCTGTTATGACGCGAAAATCTGCCCAGGATATTTTATCGATTGGGCTGGCATTACTGTCAATTTTGGGATCGGCTGTGTACACCTTTTCAATATTGGAAAGGTTGATTAATGCGTCCGCCCGGAAACGTTCCGCAAGGAGGACCGCGTCATAATCGGTTGAAAAACCCGGTTTCCAGCCGGCGGCAACCAATACCCGGCCTGTCAGAGGATCAACCTGGCAGGGATTAGTTACTACTTCCTGGGTGCACCATTCGCCCATTACAGCTTTTATTAGCTGCGCGTTTAAACGCGTCGCCATTATTCCAATCCAGTCGGCTTCATCATCTTTTATACCGCCGTTTATTTCACGGTAAGCGTTTTGCCAGTGACGGGCAGGACCGCCGCCGCCTACAACAAAAATAAATCGTCTGCTTGAATCCGCTTCGATAAAAGAACGTATCAATTTGACAAATTCCGTCAGAAAAGCGATGTCAACCTTGTCCGGAGCCACAATAGAACCGCCCAAAGAAATTACCGTTACCATTTTAGCCTCTTTATAAACATAAGTTTAGTATCGATCATGGATAAATGCAAGCAATTGACATATAATATATAATATAATACATTTTACGGGACACAATAGCTGATCTTGGGAATTAAGGAGACTGAAAATGAAAAATAAATATTTTTACCATGGAATATTTGCAATAATACTCTTGCTGGGAGCGCTATTTATCAGTTGTGAAGAAACTCCCGGAGAAAGCCAGATTTTTGAAGGCCAATGGGCAGGCGGTAACATCGCTAAAGAAGGCGACGCGCAATGGTTCTATTTTACCGCTACCGCGTCTACGCATTATATTCACATTTCTTTTGGTTCCCTGACTGATGTATATGTGCAGTTATATAGCAGTAACGGCAGCTCTCCCGGCCCCTCCGTTGGAAGCTCCGTAAACGTATATGGTTCTACTACTTATATTTCACGATCATCATTAACCATCGGAAATACATACTATATAAAAGTGTGGCCATGGTCTTCTAGCGATAAAGGCACTTTCCAGATAATGTTCAACAGCTCATCTTATGTTCCTCCCAACAATACTCCATTAACGGAAAACCTGTGGACCAGCGGTAACATATCTTCTTATGGCGGCGAGCAATGGTTTTCATTTACTGCATCAGCGTCTACTCAATACATCCATTTTAAATTCGATACATTAAATGATTTATATGTACGTTTAGTTGGCAGCAATGGCAACCTAGTTGGAGATAGCAGTACAAACTTATATGGTTCTACTACTTATACTTCACGATCATCATTACAAATCGGTGATGTATATTATATAAGGGTTTGGACGAGCGTTGGCAGCGGTGATTACGAGATTTCCTTTAATTCAACACAAGGTTCGCCTCCTACATGGTCTCCGGAAAGCGGTACTCCTGTTCTGCTCACAGGAGATCAGTGGGTTAATGGAAATATCTCATCTTCAAACGGCGAACAATGGTATATTTTTTCCGCTGCAGCTAATACACAGTATGTCCATGTAATTTTCGGTACTTTAACAGATTTATATGTGCAGCTATATTACAGCGACGGTTCAATTGCAGGTAATGCCATTAATTTATATAACAATTATCGTAGTACCCCATTATCATTAATACCCAATGATATATACTTTATTAAGGTTTCACCGCGTAACGGGAACGGCACTTTCCAGATAGCTATTAATACATCGACAAGTCCTCCTGTGGGCACTTGGACACCGGATGACAGTTATACCAATTTAACATTTAACCAATGGACAAGCGGTAATATCTCTTCACCTGGCGGCGAACAATGGTTTGCATTTACAGCATCAGCGTCTACTCATTACATCCACGCAGATTTCGGCACATTAGATGATATACGGGTGCAATTATATGACAGCAACGGTACCATGGTGGGAAGCCAAATAAACTTAACTCGCAGTTACCCATACGCTCAAAGGTCGTCATTGATATCCGGTAATATATACTTTATAAAAGTTTGGCCGTATGCCAGCAGCAGGAGCGGTACTTTTCAGATAACGTTTAATTCGTCTACAAGCAATCCCGGAGGAGGGGGAGGCTGGAGTCCTCAATACACTCCTGTTCAAATTGGAACGGCAAATCAATGGGCAAACGGCAGCATTTCCTCATCAAGCGGAGAACAATGGTTCGTGTTTACCGCCTCTGCATCTACACAGAACATACATGTAAATTGCGGCACAATAACGAATTTATATGTTCAGTTATATGACAGCAACGGTAACCCAACAGGAGCCAATTCATACTTATCTGGTTCTTCATATTTCTCACGATCATTGACTTCCGGTGTCATGTATTACATTCGGGTTACTTATGGCAGCGGGACTGGTTCTTTCCAGATAGCGTATAATACATCGACAAGCGCTCCGGTCAGTAGTATATGGTCTCCTCCTGGTTACAACGCTACCCAGCTTACATTTGACAACTGGGCTAACGGCAATATTTCCACACAAGGCGGAGAACAATGGTTCGTTTTCACCGCAACCGCATCTACTCAGTATATCCATGTCACTTTTGGCGGACTTACAGATTTATATGTGGAGTTATATGACAGCAGCGGAAATCCATCAGGAAGCACTATCAATTTTTATAATGCTTACCGTTCCGCTCCACGCTCACTAACAAGTGGAAGTGTGTATTATATCAAGGTATATCCGTATAGCTCTTATACCGGTACTTACACTATTAAATTCAACGCTTCGCTTTAGGAGTATTTATGACCCTGACAGGGATTTGCGCAGCCCGCTTTTAATAATTGAGGCTGTTCCAAAACTTTCGAACCGCAGGTTCATGTTTTTGGAACAGCTGATCTATTGTACATATATACCGCTAATCGTAATATCTCCCCATAAACTGGAATAGGATTCAAGCCCGCCGGCTGCCTCTTCCCAAATATTCTGAAGCGAGTATGACTGCGGGCGCGGCACCTGTCTGCCGCGGCTTTCCATTTGCGATAGATTTACTTCGCCTCTTGAAAAGGCAATTCGCTGGTTGTCCAGATTGCCGAAGTAGTAATTTACCATATCCTGTTTGAAAATATATGAACCGGGAACCGCTCCAGCTCCCATCGCGGGATCGACAGGCAGCCAGCCAAAACCGTCAAGCCATATTTCCGCCCAGTAGTGGCGAAGCGTCTGCCCGCTGCGGTTTATAAGCACGCCTGCAATCGGGAGGCATGGTATTCTTGCCGCCCTTGCCATGGCGGTAAAAAGAAGAGCGGCATTGTACGGATCCGCTTCCCGCAGTTCCAACGCAGCGACAATGCCGGCCGCGGGATTTGGCGCAATTTCCGTTATCTGCATATTGGTTATTATCCAGTCATATATCATTCTGGCTTTAGCGTACGAATTTTGTTCCCTGCCTGTCGCTGCAGCGGAAATTGCCTTGATTTCCTGACTGTCGCAAGGAATAAGGGAAGAACTCTGGGTGTACATTGTATGAATGGATGATGTTTCCTGTCTGATGGATAACGGCCTTATGGATGTTTCCTGCGTGTATACTTCAACATGAAAAGAGTTATTGATGGTATAATTGGCGCCTGAAGCGAGATTATCCAGTTTAAAAAGGCTTACTCCCCGGTAATTTTCAACCAGGGGAGTTATATTACGTGAAATAAGACTTGCGTTCCGCTGCGAAGGCGAATTGACAGGCCTGGGGATCCACAGGTATAAAGCATTGGGTCTTGACGCTTCCTGAATTCTTACATCAACGGAATAATTTACGGTGTAGCTGCGTTTTTCCTTATATGTTTTGGAGCCGGGTTTTCCGGTAACATCAAAAAAAACAGGCCGGGAAGTGCCGTGGGATGTTCTTATTTCAATGTTGCCGCTGACCGCTCCGTCCGGCAGGCGCACGCGGATTTCACGCGCGTTCCATAATTCATAGCCAAATTCAACCTCTGAAACTTCTATAAATTCCGGCTCTCTTACCACATGGGGATTGAATGATGGAGACTCAAAATCCCATGAAAAGAAAACGCCTCCGCCTTCCCTTGTTGCGCCAAAATTATTTCCGGTTATGGTTATTCTTGTTCCCGGCGCGCCTGTCTGCGGGCTTACCGATGTTATTCTCGGTTCAAGGCCGAATTCCTCTCCCGCGATTGGTTTGGGCACAGCGGCGGAATTTGAAAATAAAACTCCGTTGCTTTTTTTTCCGTCCACATGCACATAAACCAGTCCGGATTCCCCTGATTCTGGAATCCTCAGTATTATAAGATCGTCCTGCCAGGTGTGATACGATGAACTTGTCGGCGCAATTCCGGCTATACTCACATAAGATTCATCCCGTTCCGCCTGAAAATTATTTCCGGTCAGCGTAATTAGTTCCCCCATTACGCCAATCTTCGGGTCGATTGATGTTATAACAGGAGCGGTTTTATCGCATGAAAAAAGAACTACGGATAAAAGAATAATTCCTAAAAAAAATATTTTAGTTTGAGGCTTTAACGGCATCTTGCGCTTCGATGATGTTGGTTTCACTGTATGGATTAACGGTTAAAACAATTTCTATGGATGAGTCTAAATGTTCTGATGAACCCAGAGGGAAGAAATAAATTGGTTCATCAAACTCCAGGGGAATTGACTGAATTGACGCGTAATAGGTCATTCCTTTGTCTGGATCATCAATCCAGATCTGCCCCTGGGCGACAAGTACATTGCCGTGACGGCGGATAAAAGGAGTGAACTGCACCGCGACAATTATGTTTGCGCCGACAAGTTTTATTCCTACAGGATAACCCGGTATGGCTAATTTACGGTGAGTTTCATTCCAGATAACTTCAACTTCATGTTCCAGCACCCTTGCGTCGATTTCCACAATCAGCGCTCTCCACCTGAACATGGGAATTATTTCCGATGAATCGCTGTTTGTCTGCTGGTCCTGAGCGTTAGCCGGGATATTAATAATAAAAAATAAGAATGCGCTGAAAAGGTAAAATGGACATTTTATCTTTTTTATCTTCATCCTGTAATTATCTCCGTGTATAGTCGGCAGCCCTTATTATAGCAGGTTCGCCGGATCTTAAAAAGTTCTTGCTTTCGGGCAGCCGTAAAATGATAATTTCGGAACCATCCGAACCTAAATATTGAAGTACGCTGTTAAAATCCATGGCCGGTATTATCCCCGGCATATCATCTTCAGCGGCTACGATAAAATTTTCCCTTGCGGCGGGTTCCTGTGGCTGAGAAGCAAATCCATTTGAATTGTCAGGCGCTCTGCGAACCCACAGCGCTGCAAGAAGGATAAGAATGACTGCTGCTGCCGCCGCTGCCGGCAATGGTATGGAAAGCCTGCGCCTCCATATATCAGATTTGGGACGGGATAAGTTTCGATTCAACTTTTCATTGCGTAAACCAGCTCCTGATTGAAGGTTTTGCCATGTTTTGTTCTTCGCGGCTTCTATTACAGGATCACTTGCAAGCGGTCCGTCTAAAAGCAGCTTCCCGTGAAGCCGTTTAAAGCCCTCCAGTTTTTCTCTGCATCCGGAACATGACTCTAAATGAGATTCCAGTTTCTCTTTCCATGGCGAAGGTAGTTCATTATCCATGTAAATTGAAAGAATCTGTGAATCAGGACATACTCGTTTCATAAGGATTCACTCCGATTTTGATTTTGCTCCTGAATATACATAAGCGCGGCTAACCGTTCCCTGGCTCTGAATACGCGAACTTTTACATTTCCTTCGCTAATTCCAAGAACCCTGCCAATTTCCTTATAATTCATCTCTGCATATTCCTTTAAAATTAACACCATTCGTAAATTTTCCGGTAATTTATCGAGCGCCTGTTTAACTTCCTCGGAGGTTTCTTTTTTAACAAGCAGCCCTTCTCCTGTTTCCTCCCGTCTGTCATCTTCCCGAAAAGCTTTCTGATACGCCTTTCGTTCCCTTTCCTTCCGCTTTGCGTAATTTAAAGCGGCGTTTTTTATAACGCGAATAAGCCAGTATTTTGCCTCCTCCGGGGTTGGGAAAACCATGTTTTTCTCGTATAACCGAAAGAAACTGTCCTGACAAAGGTCTTCCGCAGCTTCTGCGTTATTTGTAATCCTGTAAGCCACTCTGAACAAAACTGAAAAGGTTGAATCATAAAGACGCTTAAATTCCATGATGGAATTACCGCTCTGAATGCCTGCTTCACCTCCAATGCTTGCGGCTTTTGCCTCATCTTCCAATTTGTCCCCTACATATTTTAAACAAAAATTTTACTTAATTGTTACATTTAGTTACATTGTTTTGCCATAAACTGGTGTCCTGTTATATTCGGTTTCCGATATAACAATATGCGTTAAATCCTTATTACATAAGGATTTAACTTAACATTTCATTCCGTCATTTGAATATAACAGGACACTAGCGCGTTATTCAATAAAATTATGCGCGCCGCCAGGTTGTTCCTCCAGGCCCGTCTTCAAGTATTATACCGCGTTCTTTCAGATTTTGTCTAATATTGTCTGCGGTGGCGAAATCTTTAGCCTTTTTCGCTTCAGCGCGCCTGATTATTTGCTGTTCAATTTCATCAGTAAGTTCATTATTCCCGGAATCCTTTCCGTTTTCACTGGCTTTTGCCATGCAGGTTTCTTCAAGCCCCAGCGCTAAAACCCTGTCCATGTCAAAAACAGCCGCTAAAGCCTCTTCTGTCGCGGGTCCTTCACGCAACAGCCCCCAAATTTCTGCCATTGCCCTTGGAGTGGATAGATCATCTTCAAGCGCTTTATTGAATGCTTCTATATATTTTAATACATCATTACCTGTTATTGCAAATTCCCGGCTCTCTTTATTGGCTTCCCGTCTGTTAAAATTTGTTTTCTGCGCCAAAGAGAGGACTTTATCAATCAGGGATATGCGCGAGTTCTTCGCGCCTTTTAAGCTGTCAAATGAAAACTGAAGCTGGCTGCGGTAATGGCCGCCCAGCAGGAAGTAACGGTAATCAAGCGGATCATAACCTTCATCAATAAGGCTCTGTAAGGTAAGAAACCCTCCCGCCGATTTGGACATTTTTGCCTTATCAATCACCAGGAATTCATTATGCAGCCAATATGACACCCAGGGCTTTTTTCCTGCGGCGTCCATACTTGCCTCGCTTTGGGCGATTTCATTGGTGTGATGAACGGGAATGTGATCGATTCCCCCCGCGTGAATATCAAAATTTTCTCCTAAATACTTCATGCTCATCGCGGAACATTCAATATGCCATCCCGGATAACCGCGGCCCCACGGGCTGTCCCACATAAGCGCCTGGTTTTCAAATTTACTCTTTGTAAACCACAATACAAAATCACCAGCGTTGCGTTTATTTTCATCCTGTCCGGTGCGTTCATACCCAGTCTGCGCGCCTGATTTCAGATCATCAGGACGCAATAGCGCCAGTTCTCCGTAAGATGGAAAACGGGATATGTCAAAGTAAAGATTGCCTCCGGCAGAATATGTAAAACCATTTTTTTCTATCCGCACAATCATCGCGATCATTTCGCTGATATGTTCAGTAGCTTTGCATACGACTGTAGGGCGCGTAATGTTCATTCTGTCCGTATCATTAAAAAAAGCCCGGGTATAAAATTCCGCTATTTCAAGAACGCTTTTTCCGCGTTCTTCTGCGCTTTTTACCATTTTATCATCGCCTTCATCATTATCGCCTGAAAGATGCCCGACATCGGTAATATTCATCACATGATTTACTTCGTATCCTGCGCGGCGCAGAGAGCGGACCAGAATGTCATGCAGCACATAAGCGCGCAAGTTTCCTATATGCGCGTAGTTATAAACTGTCGGTCCGCATCCGTAAAAACCGACCTTGCCTTCTTTTAAAGGTTTAAAAATCTGTTTTTCGCGGCCCAGTGTATTGTAGAAAGTGAATGACATGCTGATAAGGGTAAGGAATTTTTATGATAAATTCAAGATAACTGAGGTTGTTCCAAAATAAGTATAGATACTGTTATTTGCCTTTACCTGCAAAGCTCCTGCGCTTTTTTTACCATGCTGTCTACATCAAGACCGAAGCGGTTTACCAGGTAGTCCTGTGTGCCTACTTCGCCGAATTCATCCCTGATACCGATGCGCGCGAATTTGCAGGAACAGCCATTTTCTGCGAGGATTTCAGCTACCGCGCTGCCCAGTCCGCTTCTTATCTGCGCATTCTCCGTGCTGATGATGGCGCGCACAGAGCCTGCCTGATTCAATATCGCGTCACGGTCGATGGGCTTAAGTGTTAATACATCCAATACGCCGGCGTTAATGCCCAGTTCGGCTAATTTATCACAGGCTTTTATAGACTGGTTTACCATCAGGCTGCCAAGGGCTATAAAACAAATATCCTTTCCGTTTCTTAAAATTTTAGCCTGGCCAAATTTAAATTTTTCATTTTCATTGTACAGATACGGAACAGGTTTGCGGGGAATTCGCAGGTAGTGGCAGCCGTATTCACCAGCCATTAAACGGATAAAAGCGGCGCATGAAGCGGGATCTGACGGTTCTATGACCGTAAGACCGGGGACGACTCTCATCATGGCGAGGTCTTCAAAGGGCATGTGGGTTCCGCCGTTAAAAGCCGCGGTTACGCCAGGGTCTGTCCCGATTAATTTTACATTAAGCCTTGCGTAGTTAGCTGAAAGAAAAAACTGATCGTATACCCGCCGTGATGCGAAACATCCGAAACTTGCCGCAAACGGAATTTTTCCCAATGTGGAAAGCCCGGCGGCGATGCCTACCATATTCGCTTCGGCGATTCCGACATTGAAAAAACGATCAGGGTATGCTTTTTTAAAAACGCCCGTATTTGTGCAGCTCATCAGGTCCGCTTCCAGTACAACTATATCCCTGTTTGTTTCAGCTAACGAAACAATCGTGTCGACATACGCCATTCTCATTTCTTTTGTCTGCTCTGACATTGTTCTCTCCTTTTTAATTATACTAACGCAGCGATGGCTTCTTTGGCTTTTTCCGTGTCAAAGACCATGCTGTGATTCTTCTCTACGCCTTCGGCGAAACTGCATCCTTTCCCCTTGATTGTGTTCATCACAATCATTGAAGGTTTTTCTTTCTGGGCTAACGCTCTTTCAACAGCGGCATCAAGGGCTGCGACATCATGCCCGTCTGTTTCCTGCGTAAACCAGCCGAAAGCATCCCACTTTTTAGCAAGGTCGCCAAGATCCAGAATATCTTTTGAAAAACCGTCAAGCTGTTGTTTGTTAAAATCCGTAAATGCTATCAGGTTTGAAAGTTTATGATAACTTGCGAAGAGAGCGCCTTCCCAAATCTGGCCTTCATTGGATTCGCCGTCGCCGATTATGGCGTAGACTGTCGATGCTTTTTTATCCATACGCAGACCGAGGGCAATGCCGATAGCGGCGGAAAAACCCTGGCCCAGGGAGCCGGTTGTCATGTCTATACCCGGAGTCTTGTTACGGTCGCAGTGGCTTGGCAGACTTGTTCCGCCCTTGTTCAGGGTAGTAAGCCAGTCTTTGGGGAAAAATCCCCTTAACGCCAATGCCGCGTAAATGGCGGGTCCTGCATGACCCTTTGATACTATAAGCTGATCGCGATCTTCCCAGCGCGGATTTTGCGGATCTATCTTCATGCGGTGAAAATATAAAAGAGCCAGAATATCCGCAATGGACATGGCTCCTCCGATATGACCTGTTCCCAGAGCTGCAATCTCCTCGATAGTCATTTTTCGGATTTCTTTTGCCTGGGCTTTCAGAAAGGATTCAGTTTCTTTATCCATACCAATCTCCTAAATTATTATTTGCCAATGTTACTTATTTTTAATGAATAAAAAAAAAGTGTCAATTACCGTTAATGGCATAACCCAGCATTAATTCCGCGGATTTTATATCTCCGGCGGAAATGGCGGAACGGATACGGCTAGAGCTTATGGGAAGAGCGCCTTCCATTACCTGCGGTATTATTTCCGCCGGTATGCTGCGGGATGTAAAAAAATCTTTTATTTTCTCCGCGCCGGTATCCAGCTTATAACCGCAGCGGAAATCGTTTCCGACAGCGAAAAAACCGGTATTGCCGTGTTTCAGCAATATGTTTAAAAAATCCATACCGGGCATTCTCATTAACTCGTCTGTAAAATCCATTACAACCGTTATCAGGATACCAAGTTTTTCAAACATATCTGTTCTCTGCCGGAATGTCTGAATATCATTTTGCGTTCCGTTCGCTTCTTTCTGTTCTTTGCTCCTGGTTTTGTGGTTTTCCCTGAAAGTGACAATTACAGGAGTGTAACAGGCGTTAAACGAAACAACGCGCTCTATTAAGGCCCTGTGTCCCCTGTGTACGCCGTCAAAAATGCCGATTGTCATGGAAGTTAATTCCGTTTTTTGTTTTAATCCGTTTTCAAGAAATTGCGGCCATTCGATTATCTGCATATATATTCCGGGATGTTATTTTTTTGATCTGTCTATAAAATATTTCGCGCTTTTTTTATCGCCCATGCTGAGCAGTAATTTTCCCGCGTGGTCTGCCATCTTTCCTCCCGGATCACTGCCAATCAGATCGAGGGCGATGCGCAGTTCTTTTGCAAGCTCGGGATTTTTTTCTCCGCCTGTTATTCTGATTTCCGCCAGCTTAAATCGGAAAAGACCGTAATCGGGAGCAAGCTTAACAGCTTTTTTCAGAAGGCTTACAGCGTTGGCGTTTTTTCCCTTAAGGTTCAGCACAATTCCCCATAAATAATACAATGCCGGATCCGCTTTTGGTTTTGGCTTGAGAGCGCTCCTGAGTTTTTCCGAGGCTGTGCATTCCGCTTCGCAGAATTTATAATCCTCCACGCTGAAAGCCCATTTTCCCGCAAGCGCGCGCGCTTCCCAGTTTTTACTGCCCAAAGACGTAAGCTTGGGAATTAGCGCCGTAAGCTCCGGTACATTATCCTGCAATAAAAATATTCTGCCCGCTTCCATAAAGAGCGCGAGCGCTTCCGCCTTTTTACCGGCAAGTTCAAGCGCGTTCGCCGCGTTAGCTGCATAAACGCCGTTCTCGTTATTCATCTTAAAAGCCATGTTCCACGCTGAAGCGGACGCTTCGTATTCATTCAGTCTTAAGTGGCTGCGGGCGAGCATTGTATAATAATTTATGTCTTTATTGATTATATCAGAATATTTTAACGCGAATTCCTTTAATTCCCTGAACTTATCCAGTTCGTTAAGCACAATTATTTTCTCGTTAAACGCTTCCTTCACTTCGGTAAAATTAATGAGTTTTACAGGATCGTCTGACCATTGTTCAATGACGGCGTCAATATATTCTTCGGCTTCACGGTACTGCCCAAGCCTGAATGAAAGGCGCGATGCGAGCAGCAGTTCTTTTCTTGTTCTTACTTCCGTATAGGTTGATGTAACGCTTCGTATTGCGTCATCCCTGCGCTTCCATGCCCTGATCATCTGATCCAGCGCTTTTGATGACTCGCCTGTTGATGCGAATGCTTCCGCCAGCCGCAGCCGGTTTTCCGCGTTGATATTGGAATCGTTTGTCCATTTTTTATGACTTTCCCCGATTGCTTTGGCGCGGGTATCTACGGAAATGCAGTCGAGATATGCTTTACAGGAATAGACATTATTATTTTCTTTGTTAATTTCTGATTGCGGTTTTTCCTGACTGCTGCCGGCTGCCGCATTTTCATTGTTCATTGAATATGATGCGATGGCAAAACCCACCTGCCCGCTGCTAAGTGAATCATCATTTATTTCCCCAATCCATTTTCCGTTAACAATAAAAATTAAATATGCACCGCAGGTAACAATGTTCAGATTGATGTTAATGCCGTCAAAATTAGATATTTCTGTCCAGGCAATAAGGGTTTTGGGAATATTGTCTTTTACGGCGTCAAGACGGAAGTAACCCTTTGAAGAAACAAGCGCCATATAATAAGAGGTATCGTCTGTAATGCGGAATAAAAGGCCCGCGGACGCATAACCGTCCATACTGTCAAGGCGTATTTTAGCTTCAATTACATGATCCAGGAATTCATAACCGGGTATTTTAACCCATGATATGCAGTTGGTTTTTTTTAATCCAATTAAGTATGAATTATTTGACAGACAGGCGTCAAGACAGGTATCATTAGATGATTCAGATTTTTTTTCAAAAGGAGATTTTTTTATTTTGGCAAAATTATATATTAATTTTTTTTCCGTAATAAATTCAGAATTCTTCCTGCGGATTTTATTGGAGAGCGCGTAAATGAATCTTTTAGGCAAAGAGACCATAACTAATATTTACTGCAAAATTGATAAAATGTCGAGATACTTCTCGCCGCGAATCGATTTATTTATAATTCTTTCAGTTCTGATACTGATGCTCTCTCACATTATAACCAATTTTATTATTTTAAATATGTCAGGCTCTGATCATGATATCAAAAGTAAAAAGACTGAAATTTTTCTTTCCGCGCGCAGTGAAGAATTGTTCGGCAGGGAATTGACAGAAGCGCTGCTTTTGGAATTTGAGGGAAAAAATCCGGATCTAAAGCTCGTTATCCTGAACGGATCGGATAAAAGGGAGCCTGCGCCATCTCCTGATATTTTATTTTTTGATGAAGGTGAAATCAGTGAATTGGCTGCCTCAGGCGCGCTTCTTTCCCTGGAATCATATTTTAATCAGGAGAGAAACCCCGGTAACTTCGCCGCGAACATAAGATTTGATAATCCTCGTGATGTTCGCAAGACCGGAATGGATTTGTTTACGGTGCCTTTGGTTTCATTCATTGATTTGCTTTTTTATAATATTGAGCTTATAACCGCGGCCGGTTTTGATCGTCCGCCCAAAACGAGAGAGGAATTTTTAAGATTCGCAAAGGCTGTATCAGCGGGAAGCGCCAGCGGCGCGGCATTGGGATTAAGTTCGCAGGACAGGCAGGCGGTATCCAGGGATATTTTTTCATGGATTTGGGCGTCCGGCGGTGATTTCTGGGCAATTGATAATTCTCACGGAGGGCAGAAACCGGTAATTAACACAAGGGCCATGATAAGGGATATCGCTTTTCTGGGCAGCCTTAACGGAGAAGGAGCGCTTGCGCCGGTAAGTTTTGGCGTAACAGGCGGTCAGCGACTGGAAGAGTTCGCGCAGGGAAAGATCGCGCTTTTAATTGCTTCAAGCCGCGCCATCCCGCGTCTCAGGGAAAAAATGGGCGATAATGTATTTGGCATTACTACAATTCCGGACTCAGGATATGGGGGAAAATACAATCTGGGCCTCTGCGGTTTATATGCCGGTATCAGCGCGGATTGCGAATATCCTGATGAAGCGTGGAATTTTCTCTCCTTCCTCGCGGAACAGATCCCGCATCTTTGCGCGCAATTATACGCGGTTCCCGGAATTGTCTCCGGCTTTTTTTCCGGAGACTTTAATTATATGCAGGACGATCCCTTTTATTCCAAAGCGCGCGATATTTTTGAATCATCAGAAATAGTTTATGGATTTTCAAAAACAGCCGGAGCTGCTGATTATGAAAAAATAGTTCTGGAAGAAATACGGGAATATTTTGATAGAAACCTTACAGCGGAACAAACTGCGGCGGCGATTCAAAGACGATGGGATGATGTGCCGGTCAGGAACAGGTAGCGTTTGTTTATAATATTTATTTTTACTTGACAAGTAACATTATTTTATATAATATGCCTTATTATGACTGAAACAAAGAAAGATTTAAGCTCCAATCTGCCGCTGCGCGAAAGGCCAATTGATATTTTCTTTATGGCGATCTTTTCGCTCTTTATTATTACTTCCTGTATCGCCGATATGGTTCCGACTTTGGGTATTGATTTTAATCAGCCTTCATCAAACCCAATTGTAAACGCCAATTATTGGTATGCTCATGATACAGATCCGCTTTTTCAAAATCCGCCGGTATGGATGCGCATAGTTACAGGGCTCTCCGCTTTTTTATATATGGGTTTTTATATCATTTTGGTCATTTCACTTTGGCGGGGCTGGAACCGTATCCAGCTTTTCGCTGTTATTTACGCGACCATGATTGCATCCATTACAGGTATTATTGTGTTTGGCGTGGAATTTTTCGGTGAACCTGAATGGAGAACTCCCAATCCTGCAAAATTCCTGTCTTTTAATTTACCGTATGTGCTTCTGCCGCTGCTTCTTTTAATTCGCATGCGTAAGCCCATGCCGTTTACAAGAAAATTTTAACAGATAAATTTTTAATTGGTGATGCATTTCAATATGGTGAAGCCGCAGCCTGCTCCGGAGATTTTTCCTTTCTTTTCCGTAAAAGAAGATAATGTAAGCGCTGTACTGCACGGCATTGGCGCACTGGGAGCAGCGGCAGGTCTTATTTTGTTTGTGTTAAATTCATGCGGTTACTGGGACGGATTGTGGAAAGGCGGTTTAATACTTGTCAGCTTGATCATCTTTACCGCGACCATGATTACGCTGTTTCTTTCTTCCACTCTTTATCACGCAGTCAAGGATTTGAAAAAAAAATTTAAACTGCGTGATCTTGATCACATGTCAATTTATATTTTTATCGCAGGAGCGTATACGCCTTTTTGCCTGATTGGTTTGAAAGGCGCCTGGGGCTGGACATTGTGCGCAATCGAATGGGTACTGGCTCTGATAGGCGTAATACTATATACGATGGACTACAAGGCTCTTAAAAAACATGAAGTCGCCGTTAAGCTTGTCATGGGCTGGATAGTTCTGGCCGCATGGGTTCCCTTACGCAGAAGCATACCTGATATTAGTTTTATTTTGCTGATTGGCGGCGGCATTGTATATTCCCTTGGAACGGTTGTATTTCATAAAAAGGACATTTTAATGAACCACGCAATATGGCATATCTTTGTTCTCGGCGGCGCGCTGTGCCATTGGTTAGCTGTTTGGTATATACTTGCATCCGCATAAACAATCTCCGTTGACGGAATTAAGGTTATGGGAGTATCATAACTATTATCCAAATAAGGAGCGAATATGAGTATTATTGTTAACGGCATCAGTCTGCCGAATATTCCGTGGGAAGACAGACCTTCTTCAAGCGATCCAAAAAAAGAACTGATGTGGCGGTACACTAAAAATCCGATCATACCAAGGGATTTAACCTTGCGTTCCAACAGTATTTTTAACAGCGCAGTCGTCCCCTTTAAAGGAAAAGACGGCATCCAGTTCGCCGGCGTCTTCCGCTGCGATGATACCGCGCGCCACATGGATATTCAGGCCGGGAAAAGCAAAGACGGCATTAACTGGTATATTGATGATGAGCCCATAAAATTTATTAAGACCGATCCGGATCTGCCTGATTCTGAATACAAATACGACCCAAGGGTTATTTTTATTGAAGACCGGTATTATGTAATTTGGTGTAACGGTTATCATGGTCCGTGTCTGGGGCTGGGTTACACTTATGATTTTGAAAAATTTTATCAGATGGAAAACGCGGTCATGCCATTTAACCGAAACGGCGCGCTTTTCCCCCGAAAGATAGGAAAGAACGGATCTCGAAATTACGCCATGTACAGCCGGCCAAGCGATTCCGGGCATACGCCGTTTGGCGATATTATTTATTCTGAAAGTCCGGATTTGATTTACTGGGGGAAACACCGCCATGTTATGGCTCCTTGCGGCGGCTGGCAAAGCACAAAGGTTGGCGCAGGCCCCTGTCCCATTGAAACTACCGAAGGCTGGCTCCTTTTCTACCACGGCGTGCTGACAAGCTGTAACGGTTTTGTTTACTCATTCGGCGCCGCTTTGCTCGATATTGATCAGCCATGGAAAGTGATTGCCCGTTCACGTCCTTATATCATCAATCCGCGTGAAATCTATGAACTTGCTGGAGATGTGCCAAATGTTACCTTCCCCTGCGCGGCGCTGGTTGATCAGGATACAGGCAGAATAGCAATTTACTACGGCTGCGCCGATACTGTGACAGGTTTAGTCTTTGGCAAAATTGATGAAATTGTTAATTGGGTAAAATTAAATAAAATTTAAACGGTATTTTTATTAACCGTATAATTAGGGTCTGTCATGTGCTATACAGACCCTAATTAAATTCCAGACCTATAACAAATGGAACGCTTGTGCGGGCAGGACCGCGGAATATCCCTGTGGTCATGCCTGCCGTTATTGGCAGCGGCGCAACTCTTGGCGCTTGTTTTTCAATAGCAGTGTTTACCGCCTTGGAATTTATGTCTATACGGCCTTCGCTTCCCGCGTTAATGGTTACTTCCTGACCGCGTGTCCCTGCTAAACTTACGCTTCCATCGCTTACAAACACATGCCTTGTATCAAATTCAAAACTTGTACCGCGGACGGAAGCGACAGCGGAAGGGCTTTGCACAGACATATTGGCTTTTGTTCCTGCCGGAGGTTTCACATCTACCCGTACTCTTCCGCTCTGAAGGTTTACATTAAGCGTTTCTTCCTGATTGGATGTTCTAATCTCGGTCAGGGACAAACGGGTCAGCGGCCTTACGGTCATGGTTGAATGTCCAATCTCAACAACTGCGAAGCTCCTGAAACTTGTCGATATTATTGTATCCTCTCTCAGCCGGTCTCCGACATTAGCTGTAACAAAGGACGCGGCTCCGGCATGTTTTACTTCCACAGTTCCCGAAATTTCCCGTATTATTCCCTGGCTGTACGCGTAAAAACCCATTAATAAAAATAAAACTGTTAAACACGCTCTTCTCATGATTTTTCCCCTTTTCTATAACAGTGAAAATAAAATACTTGCCTGCGCTCTCCATAATATGTTAGCGTCAGGAACCGCGTTTCCCAATGACGGCATAAATACCCCGGCTCCAAGCTTCATTTGGAAACCAGAGGATGAATTCCACATTAGCTGCCAATTAAATTCCGGCCCCAAAAAAAATCCGTCGCTGTCTACGCTGGTGAGAGGATAATTTTTATATGTTCCCAAATCGCTGCGGATAAAATAAGTTGCGCTCAATTCCGATGATATATAATCTGATAAACCCGATATAATGTTAAATGATACAATTGTCAGCCCGGTAAATTTCGCGTTCAGTAAATTACCCTGCGGCACTGTTGTCAATGGCAGAAACGCGCCGACAGGAATATTTTCAAAAACGCCGCTTGTATAAATTCCCTGCAATGTTATTTTATTTTCCCTGCGTGTCGGCATCACCAAGGTAAGACCAGCTTTCGCGGCTACAGCCATTGACATGCTTTCAAAACCTTCATTTATGCCTTCATAAATGCCATTGTACTGAATAAGTTCAAAACATCCTCCAAGATCCAGAACCAGGTATTCAGACGGTATGGATACATTCATGATTAAATACTGGCTGTCAAGGCTTCCTCCCGAAAAATCAAATTGTCCTAGGAGAGAAAATTTTACATTCATATATCCGCCCACTGACGGATGATCCCAGCTCAGAGCTGCGAGTACGCGGGCGGGAGCAAAGTAGGTATTCATGAAATCGTCAAAACTATATCCTTCGCTGCAGTATTTTTCCTCGTCTTCTGTCATGGCAATCGCGGCCCTTGTTTTATAGAGATACCCGGTATACCAACCGCCCATGCTGAATGTTCCTATGCCTGTTTCAAAAGAAAGCAGCCCTCCGTCAAAATAACCGCTTGCGATAATTCCCCCCATCGGATCATTGTACTCCATGCGCCCAAGCTTGAATTCGCTTTTACTGGAACGGAAAGCCATCTCCGCCAGCAGAAGTTCGGGTACATAGAACCAAGGATCTACACGGTAAGTGAAAGAGGCCGCAATAACAAATTCACCATTGTTACCCAGCAAAGTGGAAAAATACGGAATAACAGAGCCGGAATAATCATACTTTCTGTCTTCAAACTCCATTCCATGCGCATTAAAAACCGCGCTTTGATCTATCAGAATGCCGATATCCTGCGCATGTAGAACGATGGGGGTTGCCGCCATAATGAAGATAATAAACCACCGCAGCTTAAAAAATTTCTTTCTCATGTTTAATTGTCTCCAGGCCTGCTGCCGCCGGTGCTGTATACAAGACCGTAATCGCCGGTAGAACCTTCGCCGTTATAAGCGCGCACCCTTATGTAAATTGTTTCGCTGGAACCGGCTGTAAATGATACAGGATAGTTCCATGCGCTGTCCCAGACCCTTGGGTTAAAAATAAATGTACCATCGCTATACCACGCGGCAACATCAATATTAAGTGATTTAGTGCTGTTACCATCATTTAAATCATTCCACCAAAAGTTATAGTTAACGCCCGCGGTAACATTTAATGAATACCAGTCAACTTCATACGCCGCGCTTATGGCTTCATTTTTCCATACATTGTTGGCAAGCGCCGATGCCTGTCCCTGCGAAGGATCGACGTCTGGTTTATTGCCGCTTGCGTTATATGCAATGCCGTAAGTGCCGGTTGAGCCCATATTGTAACCGTTCACCCTTATATATACCCTTCCGTTTGAATAGGCCGTATATGATGCCGGATTATCCCAGGCGCTGTCATAGCCGCTGTATAGCTGCGAACCGTCGCCAGACCACGCGCTGACAGATATGTTCATGGTTTTAAGGCTGTTGCCCTGATACGAATCATTCCACCAGAGATAATATGTCGTTCCCTGACTGACATTAAAGTAATACCAGTTCTCCCCGTTGTTTGTGACTGATGTAATTCCGCCGTTTGTCCAGGCGCCTGAGACAAGCATGGCCGCCTGACCGCCTGAAGGATCAACAAATGGCTTACTGCCGCTGGTGTTATATGCAATGCTGAATGTGCCTGTTGAACTGTAACCTTCCGAGGCGCGCACCCTTATGCAAATGGTTGAACTGGAACTGACATTAACTGTTTTTGGAGAATTAAACGCGTATTTATCGTTAAATATCGGCTCTCCATTTTCATACCAGGCTGTTACATCGGCATATAGATTCTTAAAGTAATTGCCTTCCCACGCATGATTCCACCAAATATAGTATGTTCCCGGAGCAGCGTCTATCGAATACCAAATCTCGCCGCCGCTCGTGCTTGATGTTATTTCACCGTCTGTCCAGCCGCCTGAAGTAAGCGGGGTCCGGCTGCCGCTGATAAAATTATTTCCTGCGCTGGGTCTTGTTCCGGTATTGTTGTATACAATGCCGTATGTACCCGGCGTTGACACATAACTTGTTTGCTGAACCCTGATATAAACCGTTCCGGAATTGCCCGCGGTAAAGGAAGCGTAAGAGTTCCACGCGGTGTCACGGTTCACAAAATAAACCATAGTTTCATTGCTGTCCATTGCGGTAACCTGAACATCGAGAGTTCTTGTATAATTACCGTACGATCTTTCATTCCACCACAGGTAATATGTCGTTCCGGCTGTAACATTTATTTCATACCAGTCAATACCGGAAGAAGCGGTGACTGAATTATCAAAATTAACCCATGTACCGGCGGCAAGAGCTGGTATGCCGGACGGAACAACCGAAGGAGCATTACCAGCATTGAGATTGATTCCTGAAACATCCTGGTTATGGGCAGGAGTATAATTCTGGAATGAACTGACAGGTAAGGCTAGACTTTCCGTGTATTCATTTATTCCGTCAGAGAAGCGCTGATAACCGGTTACACTGTATGAAATTTCTGTAGGTCCGTCAAAAGCCTGCATTATTATGGACCAGTTATTATTGCTGCGCGGCGTGGAAAGAAGTACACTTCTGCTTTTTCCATATACACTGTCAGAAATGTTTATTTCTATATAAGATATCTGGCTTTGGCTGCCGCCATAGGATCCGGTTACGGTTCCGCTAAGAGTTATTACCGGAATATCGACTGTGCCAAGATTAATGGTTTTATTTACATTTTTTAATGTTTCGGCGGTATCTATTCTTTTATAATAATAGTCCCCCCCATAAACGGCTGTAACATCAAAATAAAGAGGCACATCAGAATCAAAGGCCGGATGCACCATTGACCATGATTTATTATTATTATCAATGTAACTGAAACCTATCGGATAATTGCCGCCATCATTCATTGTCATGTAAATGTACATGTATACTGTTTCAGGACTTCTCCCGCCGACTGTGACATTTAACGTACCGCCCAGGGTAATGACATCAATAAAATCATCATTTGTAAATGTTAACTCCGCTTTGGTTTCCAGGTTCTGGTAGATATGAATGATCTCTGACCGTCTTACATTGCGGTAACCGTCATATAACTCCACAACCATTCTGTAAAAGTTCGGAGGAAGAGATATGGTTCCCGAAGAATTTGAACTGTAAAAATAGCGGTTTTCAATGTACGAGCTGTCATTGATTGGGTAAATATAAATATTTCCATTATTGGCCCTGGTTTCAGGATAGGTAATTAAATACGAGAGAGTCCCATACGCCGAATAGGATTCCTGTATTGCGTTTACGGTAATATTTAAGGTTCCCCTCACCCTGGACGCTATTGTTATATCCGCGCTCCCGCGCACAACAGCGTAATCGATTCCGCTGACGGTTATATATCCTGTGGCGGTAACAGTCCATACGCCGAGAGCCAGCTCTTCTACCAATACTTCTGTTACTCCATTTTCCAGTATAATATTACCATGCGAGGAAGGATCGGCTTCCTGATGCGTGAAATATAAAATGTATCTGGCAATATCAGGATCATCAGGAATTAGGGTTCTTGCGTCTATTGCCGCTCCCTGTAATATTATTTTTAAACCGCTTTCTGCGTCATTTTGGGGGGTAAAAATATCTGAACAGGCGGATAAAATCAACATGAAAAAAACAGGAAAAAGCGCCGCTGATAATTTCACTCTATTCATGATATTTAACCCTGAATATTAATTCCTTTGAGTAAGGTATGCCGTCCTTGTAAACAATTGCCAGCAATTGATGAATGCCTATTTCGTAACCTGAGTAAATCTCTATTTGAATTACATTGGTTGTTTCGCTTCTAAGCGATCCGTCCAGGTACCATTTATAAGCGGAGTCGAAATAATTCGCATTATCCTCTATGGTTACTATTAATATATCACCCCATTTAAGGTCATTTCCATTATTCAGGGTAAGATCAATATTTTCATCTTCATTGATAAACCCGCTGAATTCTATTACTTTCGCATCGGCTGAAGAGATCTCTTCAAATACCGCGTAGACTGTGACATCCGCGTCAGGAAGAATAAAGGTATATGTATTATCAGATGCTCTTGTGAAGTTTATTCCTCCAGGATAATTTGATGTTAAACTGCCTTTTAATCTGTGGTACCCATCAGATGCCGTTACTGTCAGGGTTATAAGTTCCTGTTCTCCTTCATAACCCCCTGTAGGACTGGCGGTTACAGAGCCGTTTCCTGTTACGTTTACAGTTACATTGTACCAGGGTGTCTCTTCAATTTCCGCGTAAATAACAATATCCGCTTTCGGCATTGTAAAAACGCGGGTATTTCCGGATCCTGCAAGGTAAACATCCGAACGATTTGTATATAAACTGCCTGATTTTATCCTGTATCCGCGGTCAAGGGTAATGGTCAGGGTTAATTGCTCGCCGTCTCCGGCTCTGTTTTGTCCAACACTTAAGGAACCGTGCCCTGTTTCCCCCGATGTTACTATGGTTATATTGTAAAATGCTTTATATAATGTTACTAAAACAAAATTGTCTTCTCCCGGCTGTAAATCCGCTGTCTGGGAACCTTTTGCGTAAATTATATCTTCATAATAAGTGTCAACGCTGATATTCCAGCGGCCGGCGGGGACAACTGCATCAATATTTTCACCGCCTTCGCTGTTTAGGATTATCTCCTGTGTTCCGTTTTTTAAAGTGATGGTATGTTCAAGCTGATTTAATATTGCATTGTTTGGCGGATATACCACCGACCTGCCGGATGCTGTATTATCGCCGTTCAGGAGTAAAATTATCCTTGCTTCATCGCCTTTCCAATGGCTTAAACAGCCTGATAATATGAAAATGACCGGAATTAACAATGGGAATAACAGACAGGGCTTTATATTTTGAAGTGTTTTATTCATTTATATGTTCTCATTTTAAGTTTATTGTGTTTTTTGGAATTGTCAAGGCTTTAAGCAATGAACAGGAGATACAGAACAGGGAACAATGAAAAGCGGGTAAATTTACTCGGATTAGTCGGTTAAAAATGAAAAAAGCGTAGTTTCAGCTTTTACATAACATATCAACCCGTTTCATAAACTCATTGGAGATGCGTTTTTCCCATTTTATTGTAAAACTGACAGGCTGCCGCGATTCCTTAATTTCCTTAAGCAGCGATTGAATCCCTTTTATATTGGGATTTTTGGTTACATTAGCCATATTGCCGTTTATTTTGGCGATTATTGCCTGGGAATCGGTGGTTAGAATGTAGTTACCCGGGTGATCTTTTGCGTATTGTACCGCTCTTATGATGCCTTCCGATTCTGTGTCATCGTTGTTTGTGGAGGCGCAAAGACCGAATACGCCGGATTCCTCATGGATGATTTTATTGTCTTTTACAACAATATACGCCCATTTCTCAGAGCCGCCGTCTGTGTATATATTAACATACTTCCGGGAGGCCATGTTAAATAATACCCGCCTGCGAACAGCCTTCTATCGCGGGTATCCAGCAGTTTTTCAATTCCCTGTATTCCATTTTATTGAAAATTATTTCCAGATCGGCGTCCGGCTTGATTGCCTCAAAAAGATAGGTAGAAAAAGTTTTATAGTTACCCAGGACAAACATAGCGTAACGTTTTTTCGCTTCTTTCGCGTCATCGCACTTTTTTAGGCAGTCCTGATAATAAATGGCCGCTTTCGCGCAAAGCGATAATGTCTCATTTCTGAAGCTAATCCATTCAGTTTTAATTTTTTCTGTCCTCGCGCTGATCTCGGGCCATGCCGCAGCCGCGTCATCAATGCTTCCCTGTTTAATCGCTGTAAAAATCTTTTCGTCTGAAAAATGATCTTCGCCTTTAAGGAAGAACAGGCTGCGGTAGTGATCTGTTTTTATTTTTATCCTGTTGAATTTCTGATCCTGCACTACAACGCCTTCGCGGTCGTTTGTATCGACAGACCTGCAGTATGCGATAACTTCATCAATATTTTTTAGCGGATAAATTTTTGGCGTTTCAAAACTCAGTTTAAAATTTTCCGCCGCCCATTCCGGAGTGCGTTCAAGCTCATGATCGCGGCAGCCGAGCAGGATAAGTTTTGTTTCCCTATAGGGGACTATAATCCGGTTGTAGGGTGATATTAGCTCAAACATGAATGTCCAGCCCGCAGGAAGGCGTTTTATTTCCCCTTCATGGTCCCGCAGTGCATAGTCACGTAACGAGGCGAAAGTGCAGGGGAGCGGAAGTTTTTCATCGTTCTCCGCCGGGATCAGTTCCGGCACTTCGGCGTTAATGTCGAAACTTCCGTTTGTGGTCCACAGGTCGCCGCCGTCCTGTTCCTTTAAAAGTTTTATCAGGGAGCCGTCAAGTTTATCGCGCACATAAAGGGCGCTGTTCCAGTCGATTGGATCCGCTCCGTTTTCTCCAAAATTCATAAATTTAAAAAACGGCAAAAGGTGCGGCTTTACGGTTCCGTCTTCACGAATGTCGTACACAGAACCCCTGCAGCAGCGGACAACTGGATTGGTAAAGTCAGATTCAAACTGGCTGTATTTGAACATGAAAAGATTGGGGCGGTCAGGATGCCGCTTGGTTTTTACATTATACGGAGGCTTTGCCAGTTCTTCTTCAAAACTGTCAGGATATTTTTTTATAAAATTTGTTAAATATTCCCAGCTGTCATATTGTCCCATACATTATTTTCTGGTTACCTTTTCTCTGTCTCGGTATAGTCAATATGGGGCTGAACGCACTTGTAGGCAGGGCGAATGATTCTGCCGCCTGCTATAATTTCTTCCAGACGGTGAGCGCACCAGCCCGCTATCCTGCTAACGGCAAAAATGGGCGTGTTAAGCTCCGGCGGGATTCCCAGCATTTTATATACAAATCCCGAATAGAAGTCCACATTGGTGCAGATATCCTTGTCTGAGCCTTTTATCTTTTTAAAGACCGAAGGAGTAAGCCGTTCAATAAGACAGTAAAGGTTGAATTCCTTTAGCATGTCTTTTTCTTCCGCCAGGGATCCTGCCTTGTCGCGTAACAAAACCGACCTCGGGTCTGTAATTGTATAGATTGCGTGTCCCTGCCCGTATATTAATTTTGATCCGTCGTAAGCCTCGCCCTTTAGAATTTTTTCAAGATACCCGGATACTTCTTTTTCGCTTTCCCAGTCTTTAACATTATTCATAATATCGTCCATCATGCCGATGACTTTCTCGTTTGCTCCGCCGTGCTTGTAACCTTTCAGCGAGCCAAGCCCCGCCGCGATTGCAGAAAAGGTATCGGTATCCGAAGAAGAAACGACATGTACGGTAAATGTTGAATTATTGCCGCCTCCGTGTTCCGCGTGAAGCACAAGTGCAAGATCCAAAAGCTGCGCTTCGTATTTTGTGTACATTTTATCAGGCCTGATAAGCGAAAGTAAAGTTTCTGCGCTGGACAATGACGGATCCGCCTGATGAATTACAAGGCTTTCATGATTGATATAATGTTTCATTGACATGTAGGAATATGCGGCGATTGTAGGGAAGCGCGCGATAAGTTCCATGCACTGGCGCAGAACATTTTCAGGCGATTGATTTTCCGGATCTTCATCGTAAGGATAAAGCGCGAGTATGGAAGATGCCAGCTTGTTCATTATGTTTCGCGAAGGAGCTCTCATTATTACATCTTCAGCGAAATTTTTCGGCAGGGCGCGGAAACTTCCGATATCACTGTTAAATTCATCAAGCTGTTTTTGACCTGGCAGCCTGCCGAAAAGAAGGAGGTAAACTATTTCTTCAAAACAGAAGCGGCCGCTTTTGGCGGCGGCGGACGCGATATCTACGACATCAATTCCCCTGTAAAAAAGTTTTCCGGGGACGGCAACTTTCTTTCCGTCTATAACTTCATAACCCTGTACATCGCCGACCCGGGTAAGCCCGACAAGCACGCCTGTTCCGTCTTCATTGCGAAGGCCGCGTTTTACCTGGAATTTGTTGAACAATTCGCTGTCAATATAATCATTGCCGGCTATCTCATCCAAATGTTCTGTCAGATTAATCATTATCTACTCCTTGTTTAGATCCTTCTCACGAATCTGTACACGGCGGTATTTTCCGCTTATGGTTTTTGGAAGTTCGTTTACAAATTCAACAATACGCGGGTACTTGTAAGGAGCGGTGGTTTTTTTCACATGTTCCTGAAGTTCTGTTTTGAGTTCATCGGAAGTGGAATATTGCTTTGAAAGCACAACAGTCGCTTTTACTACAGCGCCGCGATCAGGATCCGGAAAACCTGTGATAACGCATTCAAGAACCGCCGGATGTTCCAAAAGCGCGCTTTCTACTTCAAACGGTCCGATTCTATAACCTGAACTTTTTATTACATCATCGTTGCGGCCTACAAACCAATAGTAGCCGTTTTCATCTTTCCACGCGACATCGCCCGTGTGGTAAATGTCATTGTTCCATACGCTTTTTGTTAGGGTTTCATCGCGGTAGTAGCCGCCGAACATTCCCCATGGTTTTCGTTTATCAGTGCGGACTACAATCTGTCCTTCTTCACCCATACTGCATGAAGAGCCGTCTTCGCGCAGCAGATCAATATCATAACCCGGGGCCGGTTTTCCCATTGAACCTGGTTTTGGCTCCAGCCACGGCCATGTGCAAAGAGAAACAGTCAGTTCCGTCTGCCCGTAACATTCGCGTAACTTCAATCCTGTGCCGGCCAGAAATTGCTCGAAAATTTCCGGGTTTAGCGGTTCTCCCGCCACAGAGCAGTTTTTTAAAGCGGAAAAATCGTATTTTTTGAGGTCTTCCTTTATAAAGAAGCGGTAAATGGTAGGCGGTGCACAAAAACTTGTAAGGCGGTATCTGCTGATAATTTCCAGCATAGCAGATGGCGAAAAACGGTCGTAATCGTAAATAAAAATTCCCGCCGCGCATAGCCACTGGCCGTAAATACAGCCCCATGCTGCCTTTGCCCAGCCCGTATCCGCGACAGTCAGGTGCAAACCGCCCGGCGTCACCTGATGCCAGTATTTCGCTGTCGCGATGTGACCTAACGGATATGTAAAGTCGTGCCGCACCATTTTAGGCAGCCCAGTTGTGCCTGATGTAAAATATAAAAGCATAATATCCGCGTTCGAGTTGGCATCCTGCGGCCTTATAAATTCTGACGGCGCATTTTCCATAAGAAGGCTGAAGTTGATCCACGGCGGCTGCGTTACGCGATCTTCTGCGCCGCTGCCTGTCAGGATAAAGGCTTTAAAACGCAGTTTCTGTTTAATGGTTTTACCGGCTTCATCTATCCTGCCCATAAGTTCGGGATCGTCTACGCAGATAATTCCCTTTATGGCTGCCGCATCGCATCTGTAAATAATGTCCTTGGCGGTAAGAAGGTGGGTAGCGGGGATTGCGATTGCGCCCAGCTTATGCAGAGCCAGAATCACGGGCCAGAATTGCCAGCGGCGTTTTAATACCAGCATTACAGGGTCGCCTTTCCCGATTCCATTTTCACGTAACGCGTTGGCGGCTTTATCTGAAAGGCTTTTCATCTGCGCAAAGGTAAAAGCAGCTTCCTCTCCTTTTTCATCGCACCATTGCAATGCCCGCTGCCCGCTTTTTTCCCGCGCGAGTACGTCAATTACATCATAAGCGAAGTTGAAATTTTCCGGTGTTATAACATTATAGTTTTTATAGAAATCCTCATAAGACTCAAATTCTGTTTTTGTCAGATATTTATCCGGAAGGGAAGAGCGCTCTGATGCGGCTTCCTGTGAGTCCTGAGGTGCAGACAGTGACATTTAATATTTTCTCCTATGTTAAATTAGAGTTGTCCGGATGCTTCAGTTTCCGGACTAACCTGGTTGTCGAACAAGTCCATGCTGGAAATTTGATGCGCCGCCGCCGTTTATTTTAAAAAACAAACGCTAAAAAACGGGCCGCTTTTCCGCCAAGGGCTTTCATGCCATGAGGTTCGCCTGAGTCGTAGTAAACGCAGTCGCCGGATTCAAGTTCAATTTCATGGCCGCTGATCGATATCAGCAGCCGCCCCTCCAATACATAGTTAAATTCCTGTCCGGGATGCGTATTTAAACTGACAGGTTTGTTTTCCGTTTCGGCGGACGCTTCCACAAGGAACGGCTCGGCCTTTTTACGGTGAAAATTATACGCGAGGTTCCAGTATCCGTACATTGGACGGCGCGTTACTTCCGGGGCTTCTCCTGAGCGCGTAACGCAGAATGTTTTCAGCTTGGAAGCCGCGCCGCTGATCAGTTCCGATAAATCTACCCTGTAGCGCGATGCGATTTCAACTAACGCGCCGACCGGAAAATCCTTTTCTGCTTTTTCCCATGCCCTGTATTCTGCGGGATCAAAGCCAAGTTCCTTCGCCAAAGATTCGCAGGATATATCTTCAATTTCCCTTAACACACGCACGCGGGATGCGATTTCTTTCAGGCTTGTATGCGAATAGTTTTCGTTTTCTATCATTACCTTTTCCTGATCTCAATTGATCCGTTTGAATGGGCTATGTAAACAACGGGAATTTTTACTGTAAAAAACCCATTTTCCACAACGCCCGGAATTTGTTTAAGCGCTGTTTCCATTACCGCAGGATCTACAGGTTCGCCGAAACGGATATCAAGAATTATGTTTCCGTGTTCTGTAACAACCGGTCCGGCCTTGCGCAGCGCTTCCCTCAGTATAACAGATGCGCCCATTTTTTCAAGCGTTCTTGTAACCTGGACTCTGGCTTCCGGAATTACTTCAACAGGAACCGGAAAACCCGAGCCAAGACTTTCTTTCAGTTTTGATTCATCCGCTGCAATGGCGTATAACGCTGAAGCGTACGCCGCGAGCTTTTCGATTAATAAAGCGCCGCCTCCGCCCTTTATCAGGCGGTTCTGCGGATCCACTTCATCCGCGCCGTCTATGGTAAGATCAAGGCCTGACGACAGCTCCCGCGAATTAAGGGAATATACCGGAATGCCCAGCCTTTCGCATTCTATCTCTGTCTGTAAACTGGTGGCAAAGGCGCAAATGTCGTGTAACTTGCCGCAGGAGACAAGAGCGCCGATTCTGCGGACCGCGTGTATCGCGGTGGAACCTGTGCCAAGACCGAGTTTCATGCCGCTTTTTACCATATCGTCTGCTACGGCAAAACCTGCCGTTTCTTTCATTAACCTGTTCGAATCCTGCTCCATGTATTCGCTCCTGATACGTTTATATGCGATAAAAGCTGTTGGGGAATTTCCCGATCCATAAAACTTGTATATTGCATACAGGCCTGCCGGATTACCATGTCGTATCCATTCATTGTTCTGCAGCCGGATGCCGCCGCCCGTTTCAAAAAAGCTGTCTCCTGCGGCGAATATATCAAATCCATAACAGCTTCCTTTCCTGTAAAAGTATAAATCTCAAGCGGATCATGGCTGGAACTGCTGCCATCCTGCCTTTGATTGGGCGAATCCTTCGGCTGATGGTCAGTCTGAGGCTCCATTGATTCATAGCCGTCCATACCTACCGAAGTAGTCTGTATAATTAAATCTGAAAATTTAGCCATCATTTCCACTCCGTGATCGTCCAGTCCGCCCCAGCGGAAATTGTAAAGTGACGCGATATTTTTGGCTTTATGAACAGAGCGATTCAATATTACAGCATTACCTCCCAGACGGGAAATTTCCGCCGCAACCGCGCGGGCTACGCCTCCGGCTCCGATGATCGTGGCTTTCATCCATTTTAAATTTTTCCTTTCCAGAAAATTTAAAAGCGATTCTGAGAAGCCTGTGCAATCCGTATTTTCTCCGAACCAGCCTTCTTCCGTGCGTTTAATTGTGTTGCATGCGCCGATTGACAGTACCGCCGCGGAATTTTTATTTAAAAACGGAAGTATTGATTCTTTATACGGCACTGTTATGGAAAGCCCCTGGACATTCATTTCTTCCGCAAGTTGTATAAAATCGCTGATGGAATCCGCAGGAAAAGGCACATACACAGAATCAGAGTTCTCAAGGCTGAAAACCGTATTGATAAACCACGGGCTGATGCTGGATTTAAGCGGAAAACCGACAATGCCGTAAATCTTTGTATTGCCGCTGATATTACGGAATCTGTACAATTCCGCCAGTTCTTTTACATCCAGCTGCCCTGACGCTCCGGGGATTTCATTTTCAGATAACGCGCTTGAATAACTTATTGATGAGCCGAATCTTTCCGCAAGGATTCTGGAATAAATGCCGTAATACCCCATACATATCAGAATTTTATCCTGATTACCGCAGGCTTTTGATGACTGATAAACATGCAGAACATCGCTTGTTGATTTTACAGTAACCGCCACTTTAATAATTTCATCTCCCGCGTGCCTCATCGATCTGATTTTCTCCGGGATTTCATCTATTACTCCGTTTAAAATGTGGCAGGATCGGATGATTCTCGTGCCAAAGGTTCGGGCCGCCTCTTCAAGGCTTGGAACATCAAAGTCTTCTTCAATATCAAGGTAAGCGAAATTAAACCTTCTGTCCGCGTTCGCGAAAGCGAGTCCCCGCGCGAACAATCTTACCCGTGAACCTTCGCCGCCTGTGTAATATCCTCCGTCAATGTCGCGCCTGATTGTCAGAATTACAGGCAGACCTGCCAGTTCAGGGAAGCGGCGTATTAAAAGGCGTTCATCTGGATCAAGGCAGTCGACGCGCAGTTCCGCAAGATCAATGAACTTGCGGTATCTGTTGAGTATTTCCAGATTTCTTTCAATGGTTTTTGACGTTAAACACAGGCATAATTTTGACACAATAACCCCTATACTGTATTAAAAATCCGGGCGGTAAACATAAATAGCGCTGACCGCATAAGTTTTATTAAAGTTGATTCTCATTACCAATGGCCAATCCTGTCCTGTCAGCGGTATAAGTACATGATCGTCCATATCTTCTGCGGCGTTTCCAAGAACCAGCAAAACAGCCGCTTTTGGGTCGCCCGCAGAGATACCGTAGGCAGCCGGAAGCCTTACCTGCCAGACCCTGTCGCCGAATATGTAAAAATCTCCCACACTGTACTGAAAGATAACATCATCCTGCCATACTTCAATGCCTCTTGCGGCGTAAACCGCTATAGGCGCTCCAAAACGTTCAAATACCTCTTCCAGTTTCATGCCGACAAAAAAAAACGCGCCGGAACCATCTGTCTGCCCCTGTGCCAGGATCGGTAAACTGAGAAGCAGTAACAGCGAAAATAAAATTCTCCGCCTCATGGTTTATATTACCTGAGGAGCGGTTTTCCCGCAATAGCGCGCCATAATCCTAATTGCTCATCTCATTAAAAATCCATGCTTTTCCGTTACACCTCAGTATCCCATCCGCGCTTATCCACACATTTATCCCTGAACGAACAGGGAAGACGGGCTGCTCATCTTCTTCAAAGTATAATGGCTCAGAAAAAGGAGAAGATCCGTACCACAAACCTGCGGGAACCGGGATTGGCGTTTCTTCTACGCTTTCGGGAACAAGACGGCGCTGGTCAAAGTTTGAATTTATGGTTTTTTCTGCAATGAAACGCCAATCTGCTGACCAGGGATCAATACGGACGGCTTCATTCAGCGCTGTGGAACTGAAAAGCCTCCGAAACCTTGGCCAGTCATAATATGCAGGCATTTTCGGGCTGTTTTGGTCATTGGCAAGAGTAAGTTCCCAATAGAAAACGGCGTCTTTTCCGTTTTCCCAGCTTAGGCACAGACGGTTATCCATGACATCAAAGGGAAATAAAGCGCCTGCGGGCTTAAAAAGTCCCTGGTACAGGTTTCGATCCGGCCAATACGGCCATGCTGTAACAGGGTTTGTCCAGGTAACTGGCAGTTCGATTTCTATACTGCCGCACGGTAAAATTTCTGTTATTTGCTTATGACCGCCAGGATCCAGCCATTCCAAATGCCAGTGAGGTTCTCCCAGAAGCGAGACCCAGTGTTCAGGCGGCGCAGGAAATTCCAGGATATACCTGGAAGGGGTTAAATCCCCGCAGCAAATGAACTGCAGGGACACGAAAAGGACTGTGAAAAATTTGTAATTTAATTTTCTCATACCCTTATATGGCGCGAATATGTCAATTTGCTTTACTAAAGACTGAGGTTATTCCTAAAAAGCTAACTTTCGGTTTGAAAATTTTGGAACAGCCTCGGCTATAAAAAGATTTTATGCCTCTGAATAATTGTATTTTTTGCTTATTTGTTTCATAATTAAAATATGGCAGAAACTGAACAAACCGGTAATTATGTTGAAGTTCTGGAAAAAACCCTTAATGAGCGGGGGGACTGGATTGAAAAGGAAGAGCTGGGAAATCTCAAGGATGAGCTTAGGACTTTTCAATCTTCATACGCCTCCCTGTACAATATCTTTTTAAAGAAAAAATTACTCAATGAAGATCCATATAAACAGGAAACAAAAATAAGTGAATTGGTAGTGCCGGATTCCAGCGGTTTTAATGAAGCCAAAAAATTGGAACAGCTTTCCATCAGGCTGTCCAATTATGACAGTCAACTGGACTTTCTTGTAAATTTTTACCAATTGGGCGTGGATTACCTGAATCTGGACAGGATAAAACGAATTGTCGGGCTGGTGCGTTATGTAGACTGGACAAGTCTGACCCCGGATTCTACAAATATTATGACTGGACCTGTGGCGCAGTTATCAATAAATTCAAAGGCTGGCGTAGACGCTATTACCTTAAGCGTTATTGGCGAGAGTCTTTCAAAGTTGTCCAAATTAACTGCGCCGATAATGACCATCTTAAAGAATTTAAATATTTACTACAGGGAATCCTATAAACTGGGAATTCGCCAGAAAGTAACTCAGTCCATGTCCGCTAACGAAGCTACTCTGGAAAATATCAGGAAAAAAGTAAGTTCCGCGATGCCCGGATCGCCTTTTTATAAAGAATTGATTGATGAGATTATCAAAGAGGATTATTCATCAAGCGGCAGTGATCTTAGGGAAGCGATAATTAATACATTGAAAGTGCCGCAAGCCAAAGCAAAAGCGGTAAAACCTCAGGTAAATTTTAAAAATATTCTTCTTGACGGTATTCAGGTAATTGGCGGCGCGGGCGCTATACTTAATGAAATTGGCGCAAAGCTTGATGAAAACGAATCTGTTCTGCAAAACCGCAAAAAAAACTTAATGGAAAAGATAAAGGAACTAATTAGGCAAATTACAAACGCGCCGCCGGAAGAGGTGGTCTACATTATTGAGTTTATAGACGCTTCCAAAGGTTTACCGGCAAAAGAAAAGGTGCAGTTTCATCAACTGCGCGATGAAATGAATAAAAAAGCGAAAATTTTATGCAGCTTTGTCCGCGGACCCGCTTATCAGAAACTGTCAGCCATGACAGAAGAACAGATAATCAGTTACCTTGAAAGAAATATCAAGGATGTCCAGAGTTATCATAAAACTTTAAATGCTTTGGATGATTATTTTAAGGCGAATGTGGTTCCGGAAGATAAAGATAAAATAAAAGGTATAAAGCCTGAATTATCCGCCATGAAGAATTCATTTGTAAAAGCAAATCAACTGCGTTACGAATACAGCGCTCAGAAAGAAGAAGATGAACAATTTAAACGTCTTGGTGTCAGTCCAATCTCAACGGATAATCCTGTACCGCTGCCTGCGGATAATAAAACGCCCGCGCCTCCTCCTGCCGGCGCGCCTGCCAAGTAACGCCGGTAAACAAAACACTAATTCATTAATGAGCGCGGGTTTACAACAACTCCGTTTTTATAAACTGTAAAATGAAGATGGGGTCCGGTACTAAGGCCGGTACTGCCAACATCGCCTATCCTCTCTCCTGTGCCGACATAAGCGCCTGATCTTACACGTACAACGCTCATGTGGCCGTAAAGTGTGCTGTAGCCTGAGTGGTGGTTTATTATTACGAAATTACCCATGGTATTATCAAATCCAACCCTGCTGACACGGCCTGACATGGCGGCTCTTATAGGCGTACCTGTGCTCCCTCTTATATCAATGCCGGAATGGAATTCTGTGCGGCTGTCATTAAATGGGCTTCTCCTGTAACCGAATGGAGAGGTTACAGCGCCTGATACCGGCCATATAAACAAGTCGCCGTTTATTTCCTGAATGCTTACCCAATCCAGTTTTGCTCCGGGGATAAACAGGTCTGTTCCGGCTGTGATTTTTTCTGAAAAAAGCTCATTTGCAACCTGAATTGCCTGTGTGTCGGCGTTATATTTATCCGCAATTGATGAAAGGGTATCGTTGTTTTTAACTGCGTGCAGAATACCGTCCTGATTGGGAATTTTTAATATTTTTCCAATTTGAAGAAGACGGGTATTTGTAATTTTATTGGTTGATATTAGCGTATCCTGATTCAAACCGAAATTGATGGCAAGCTGGCTTATATTATCGCCTCTTTGAACCAAATAAGTATCGTAGAGCAGAACTCTTGTCTTAAAAAAAGATTCCTGTTCATGTGCTATGGATTCAAGAGCGGCGGATGCTAAAACAACTCCCTCCATTTCGCTTTTCCCGTTATCCAGTCCGGAAATTAGTTCATTTATTATTACTTCTTCTGTGTACCGGCCAAGGTTTCCGCCTCCGATACCATGTTCAGCGATTTGTATTTCCTGCGGTTTTTTTGTAAAACCCGGCATAAAAACAAATAACAGACATAAGACCGCTGTTAGGCGAAAGATGTTTTTCCGGTTTTCATTGATGTAGAACAACATAAAATTATATTACCATAGTGTTGTTAATCTGGCAACGAATTATCAACTTCATTTTCCAGTTTTCTTATCAAATCCCTGATTTCGGCAGCCTGTTCATATTCTTCTTCCGCAACAGCCTGATCCAATTGTTCCCTTAAGTGCCTGTATTTATCATCGGCATTTTCTTCCGGAGGATTTATAAAGAAATCCATAGGAATCCCCGTTTCCTCCAAAACAGAAGCGGAGATAAATATAGGGTACTTCTTGCGTTCCGCTATAGCAAACGCGTCGGAAGGCCGGCAGTCAAGGACAAGAGGTTTACCGATTGAATATTCACCGCCGACAATTATCATGCGGGCGTGAAATGTATCATCTTTTAATTCATGCACTTCTATTCTTTTAATTGACAGATTAACATGCTTTAACATGTTCAGGAATAAATCATGCGTCATTGGCCGGGAAAGATTGATTCCTTCTTTCGCGATTAAAATTGACTGCATTTCCAGAGAACCGATAAAAATCGGCACTATTATTTCCATGTGCCGCGGTTTCAGCAGAATTGCGTTCCCGTGTCTGGTTTTTACAATTGACCATATTTCACAAATGAACATATCCCGCATTTACTCATCCTCAATTAATCAGGTTGATTAGGCCTTCCAACAAGATGCGGCTCTTATCATTAATTGTATTTCCCTGAAATTCACGGGAACTGAAGATGCCGCGCGCTTCATTAATTATTTCATGTCCCTTTTCTTCAGCCTCTTTTAAAATTCCTGTATTGGTCAGAATGTTAATTATTTCTTCCACTTCAGGCGCGGCTGTTCCGTTCATTTTCGCTTCATGAAAAGAGTAATAAACATACTCCCGCTTTTCAGGATACCTTGTCAGAAACAGAAGAATGGGGAGGCTTTTTTTCCCTTCAACAATATCATCTCCGCGCTTTTTTCCGGGGATTCCTATTGTCAGATCTTTGACATCATCCAGTATCTGAAAACCTATCCCCATATTTTCCGCGGCGTTACCAAGCTTTCGCGCTGTTTCTGCTGAAGCGCCTGCCGCGTACGCGCCTAACTCGGCGGATAATCTTGCGAGGCTTCCTGTTTTTAATCCGCACATTATAAAGTATTCTTCGATTGTGGGAATGTATGAAATTTTTCGGTGCCAGCTTATATCTATAGCCTGTCCCAGATGAAGCCCCCGCATATACTCTCCCCATAAACTGTAGACCCGCTCTTTATTATTTCCGTTATATGCATCTATACACGCCAGAGAAATAAAGTACAGAAATGATCCCGAGTTAATTGCGGTATCAATGCCGTAAATTTTATGAATCGCGGGTTTGCCCCTGCGTTCATCAGAGTCGTCTTCGATATCATCATGAATCAATGTCGCGTTATGGGAAAATTCGATTAACGGCGCAAGGGGCAGGGCAGCGTCGCCTCCTCCCAGCGTTTCGCAAATTAAGGTCATTAACAGAGGCCTCCAGCGTTTGCCTCCGCGCGACAATATATCCTTTACGGGTGTAAGAAGAACCCTCATCGATTCATCTGATATTTTTTTAACGTCCTGCGGAAATACTTTTTGAGCCCATTCAGATCCGGCGGATGATAATTCAACTGAAGGAACGCCCGAGCTGTGAAACTCCGGCAGCCACCTTTCAAGCTCAGCTTCAATTTTTTCCAATTGTTGCGTATATTCTTTTTCCATATAATAATTATACAGGATAAAAATGGCGGATTACAAGAAACCTGATTATTGGCGTCAAAAAGCGCGTAAGGAAGGGTATCCAGCGCGTTCAGTATATAAACTGAAAGAAATTGATGAAAAATTCGGTCTGTTTAACGTCCAGCGTTCCGCTATCCGCGTCCTTGATCTTGGCGCCGCTCCCGGAAGCTGGAGCCTCTATGTGCTGCGTAAGATCGCCTCTTTTGGAAAAACCGCAATGGAAAAAAGTTTTCTTGCAGCCGCCGATCTTTCACCTCTTTCCCGTGAATCTGACAAAGGTTTATTTGATAATGATAATTTCTTTTTTATTCAGGGCGATATAACAGCGCATCGGATCCGCGAACTTCTTTTTTCAAAAGGACCTTATTCTGCGATTATAAGCGACGCCGCGCCAAATACGACAGGCAGCCACACAGTTGATGCCGCGCGTTCCCTTGAGCTTGCAGAGACAGTTATTTCTTACGCGAAAGACGCCCTTGCTCCCGGCGGCAATCTTACGCTAAAAATTTTCCAGGGCGATGGCAGTGACATGCCGCTAAAACAAATGAAAATTTTATTTAAAACAACGAAAAGTTTCAAACCCCAGGCTTGCCGCGGCGAGTCTGTTGAAACGTACTTTATCGGTCTTGGAAAATTGTGATTATTATATGTGCAGAGAGGTTTAATACCACGCGCTTTTGGCTAAACTTAACCTACAGAAAAGTCACTCCTAAGACGTGCACGTAAAACTCTACCGGCTCCGGAAAGGAAAACCGCTTACGCGGTTAATTTTATGAGTGGCCATCTACAACGCATGCTTTGGCATGGCATTATGGGTGATCCACGCCAATGTCGCCGGCAGAGTTTCACACACACGCCTTAGGAGTAATTAATTTCTGAAACATATTTATATGCAGGATATTAATAATAAATTTCTTCTTTAGTAGTGATACTTG
>JGI24695J34938_10000126_pt1 | contig 68489 bp, 55 predicted proteins | sample TergutCo191P3_FD_34938 | JGI IMG/M metagenome (IMG submission 34938)
GGATATATTTCGTATTATATAATAGGAATTATTCTGGCATTTGTATTTAAAAAGAAACGGGCTTTTTGTAAAATATTTTGTCCTGTTTCACTTGTTATGAAATTATTTTCACGGTTTTCATTGGCAAAAATAAAACCTACCGGAAATAAATGTATTGAATGCGGAAAATGTAATGCAAAATGTCCAATGGATATTGATGTTCGGAAATATATTAGAAACGGAAAAAAAGTTTTATCAACAGAATGTATACTTTGCAGAAATTGTATACATGCATGTCCCGTGAAAGCAATATATTAAAGAAAAATACCTTTAAAATAAAAAAGTATACTTTTTCTTACTTGTTTTTCTCAAATTTATTACGATAATTACAATATCTGTTAATAAAAAGGAGTTTATTATGAAAAAAACAATTTTAACGATTTTACTTCTTTTATGTCTTTCATCAATTATCTATTCTCAGGAAATAGCTGTCAATAATTTACAGCCGTCTGCATTTTCTTTGTCCGATACAGAGATGTACCTCTCCGAAAAGCCGTTCGATTTGTCTCCAATGGCACGTTCACCTAATTATCCGGCAGGTTTCGGAGGCAAATTAGGGCATGGGTTTTTAAATGTGTTCTTTGGTCTTGGTTCCTATCTTGCAGGTGATTGGGGATGGGGTATCGGACTTACGTTGTGGCAGGGTCTGGGTTTTGCAGGGATTATAGGTTTTGGATGGAATGATATTACGGGAGGAACATTTTTTGACGGCTTTAGCGCAAGTTCGTGGCAGCATATTGGATTATTTACATTATCAGGGTTGGCTGCAGGTCCTTTACTATTTTTAATTGGTTTTTTTGACGGTGACTTCTTTCCTTTTGAAGTTTATTTGTGGACATCAATAGGCTGCGCAGTGTTTGGCGGAATTCTTGGTTTATGTTCTCCGAGAGGTTTCACATCTGACGGGAAAAATCACCAATCTAACGGGGTACTTTCATTTGAATGGGAATTATTAGCATTTGGTATTTGGGCATCCGGTGTCATTTTCGGCATAATATTACCTTACTTGCCGACTCCCGATCAATCGAAAACAGCACGCTTGGATGATCCTCGTAATTGGAATATTGGTATTGCTCCGGCACCGGACGGACGTTTTGCAGGTCAAATCGCTTTTACTGCTCACTTTTAAAAAGAAAAGTTTAATAAAAACATTACTTTTGATCTTTTAGAAAGATGAGATAAAACAAATTCGTTTAAAGAAAAATATTTTATTTTTTAAAACAATCGGTATATTAATATCTAAAAATTATGTTATTCTATTAGTGTATAGGAGAAACATAGATGGCATTAAAATATATGCAGGTTGTTAATCCCGTTTATACAGGAGACATCCCTGCTTCAGAAATGAAGTTGTCTTTTATTAATTATGATTCAGAGTCTGTGTACACAAAAGATGTCTCCTCTATTGATGAGGTAATAAAACTTAGAGACGATTCAAAGATGCTATGGATAAATGTCAGCGGATTAAAAGACACTGATTCAATTAAGCGTTTGGGTGAATTACTGGAAATTCACCCTTTAACTATTGAAGATATTCTGCAAACAGAACAGCAAGCAAAAATGGAAGTTTTTGAAAATTACAGATTTTTATTAGTTAAAACAATTATGCGGAAACAGAATACTTTTTACCGTTCAAATTCCGAAAAGAAAAAATTCTTTCTGCCTTTTGGTAAGAAAAAAGATTTTGCATTTGAAGATAAAGGAACAGATGAATTAATAATTACTCAGGTTGGAATAGTTATTATGAAAAATATTCTGCTGACTTTTCAGGAATTATCAAGAGGCGCATTTGAAGGTATAAGAAGAAAAATAATGGAAAATACCGGTGATATCCGCAAAATGGAAGCCGATTATCTTGCCTATTTAATAATTGATAAAATTGTCGATGAATATTTCAACTCTATAAACCATTTGGAAGAACACATAGAAAATCTTGAGGATCGCGCGACTAGAACAAGCGATGATACATATATAGAGGAGATACAAGAAACAAAAAAATNCCTGTTGCTTGTTAAGAAAGCGATCCTGCCGTTAAAAAACAATTTATTAATTATTTCCCGCCAAGAATCATTTTTCCAAACCGGAGAAATAAAACCGTTTTTACAAGACTTAATTGAAAATTTAGATCATGCAGTAATGCAGGTAGAACATTACCGCGAATGGCTGTCAAGCGTCATGGAAGTAAACTTGTCCGTTTTATCATATCAGCTGAACAAGGTAATGAAAGTATTAGCGATGATTTCCGCTATCTTTATCCCGTTGTCTTTTATCGCCGGGATATACGGCATGAATTTTGAATTTATGCCTGAATTAAGTTATAACTTTGGGTATTTCATTGTTCTTGGCGTTATGTTTATAGTTGCAGTTATTATGATTGTTTTCTTTAAAGTCCGCCGATGGTTCTAAATTTTTATACCAAAAACAAATGAGCATAATAAAAAATATTCTTAAAAAATGCACCTTATGTCCGCGTAATTGCGGAGTTAACCGCCTTGCAGGAGAAAAAGGTTTTTGCAAGGAAACATCAGAACTCCGCGTTGCCGTTGCTGTAATCCACAAAGGGGAAGAACCTCCTCTTGTGGGGACAGGCGGCTCGGGGACAATTTTTATCAGCGGTTGTAATTTAGGCTGTGTCTTTTGTCAAAATTATCAAGTGTCGCAAGGAGCAGCAGGAACAGAAAGTTTGGGAAAAAAAGTTTCGTCTAACGATTTTGCAAAAATCTGCGAAGCATTGCGTGATGCAGGTGCAGAAAATATCAACATTGTAACAGGCAGTCATGCAATTCCTGCAATTATAGAAGGATTAATTGCCGCACGAGATATTGGTGTGCAAATCCCTGTTCTTTGGAATTGCTCCGGCTACGAAACGCCCTTTGCTTTGGAATTATTAAAAGATTATGTTGATGTTTTTTTACCCGATTTAAAAACACTGGATAGTGAAATAGCAAAAAAGTTTTTTAATGCACCGGATTATCCGGAAGCTGCGGTAAAAGCGATTTTAAAAATGATTGAATTAACGCAGCATACAGATAACGATAAATCCAAAGTAATTATCCGTCATTTAATAATACCCGGCTTTCTTGAATCAACACGCTCTGTTTTAAAATGGTTTTCAGATAAAACAAATTCTGTTTGCGTAAAAGATCATGCTTTACTTTCTCTGATGACGCAATACACTCCAATTCCAAACAGAGGGACGCACGGTTCTTTAGAAACGCAGATAGCTCCGCAACGTTACCTAAGCGAAGAAGAGTACTGCACTGTTTTAAATTGGTTAGAAGAATTTGAAATAGAAGACGGTTTTTGCCAGGAGCTTGTAACAGGAAACGATTGGCTTCCTGATTTTAGAAGAACGAATCCCTTCCCGTCAAAACTTTCAATTCCCGTTTGGTCAATGTAATTTTACAACAGCACAGTCTGTGCTATTTTTTTACTTACTTCATCTCCGAGTAAATACGCGATTATTGCAACAGCAAATTCCCCCGCTGTTCCTGCGCTGCGGCTGGTGATAATATTGCCGTCGGTAACAACTCTTGCCTCTGACCAAATGCCGTCTTTCACTTTTTCTTCCATGCCGGGGTAGCAGGTAAAATTCTTTCCTTTTAAAATGCCGAGCGGAGCCAGAACAAGCGCGGGGGAGGCGCAGATGGCGCAGATCAATTTTTTCTCTGCTGCCATCTTTTGTAATAATTCTTTTACTTCTTTTGATGCGGCAAGTTTTTCCGCGCCGGGTATTCCGCCGGGAAGAATTACCGCATCATAATCAGTCTTTACAATATTATTAATTGTCAGTGTAATATTTGCTGTTAATTTTATACCGCCCCATCTGCTTGTCACTTCTATTAGATCGGAAATTGACACAGTTGTAACTTCAATCCCTGCCCGCTGCAGGTAGTCGATGGGCGTTACAGCTTCTACATCTTCGAATCCGTCTGCCAGTAAGACAATTACTTTTTTTGTCATTTCTAGCGGTTGCGCTTTTCTTCTTCGGACTTACACTCAATGCACATAAGAGCATACGGGATCGCAATAAGGCGATCCTGCGGGATACGTTTGCCGCATTTAATACAATGACCGTACTTGTCTTGTTTGATGCGTGTAAGCGCCGCTTCAATTGATTTTAAGCGTTTCAGCTCCTGAGTGCCGATGGCTTCCAGCATCTTTCTGTCGATATCGTCTGAGGCAATATCAGCGATGTCTTTAGGTTCTGTGCCGTCCATAATTTCTTTAAAATCTTCGTTGCTGGCAATTAAATTGTCAACGATTTCAGCTCTTAAAGCCATTAGCGCGCCTTCCATCCTGCCTAGAAAATTCTCGTCAATCGGCGGAGGACTTTTTTTCTTCTTTTTACTTGTCGTTGCCATTTTATCACTCTCCCTTTACTCCGTGATATTCGACACCCGTCTTTTTATTGAACGGGGACACTATGTTAAAACACTTACGGTTTTAACAAGAGTTTACTATATTGTCATGCACTCTTCGAAATTGTCAATAGATAAAATAAAAAACTATAGGGTTTTTATTTTATCATATTCTTACCCCATCTTTAATAATGGAATCACAGGAGCTGTGAGTTCCATTACAGCGGGGAAATCTTCAGGCTGTAATAAAATGGTTTCGCCGTCCATTTGCGCGAGTATGGGTTCGCTGCAAGAAAATTCTACCCGATGTGCGCTAAAAAGCATCGTATTGGAATTCTTTGAATGCTTGCCTTTTGTAACCTGATCTTTTATCGCTAATTTCTTTACAAGCGGCATTTGTTTTATACCGCATACATTATTTTCGTCCGGAAGTATTTTTTGCTGATTGCCGTAAGTTCTGTTGCCTGAAACACCCATAGCAAGTAAGAGGAGTTTTTCTCTGAAAGAGAGTATTTCTTTATTATTATTATCAAGAGCCCTTACATTCATATAATCAACTTTATATTTTTTATCGTAAGAAAGAGCGGCAATATCGATCCAGAATTTATATGATTGACCTTTAGTTTTTGATTTTAATAGATTTGTTTGATGCGTAACAAATGCATCAAGCCCTACAGATAAAATGTTGAATGCAAGGAAAGGCCCCTTCCAGCCGGACGGTCCTTCTTTTGCAGGTACCAATTGCACAGCCGGTGCATACTCAACATGAACAGGTTTAAGAAGTAAGTCCAACGCTTCCCCTAAATCGTTGCTGTCGGCGCCGTCATTGCCCGTTCCTAACGGGAGGCGTAAAACAGCCATGTTTCTGCGGACATGGGGCGGTGTGTTATAAATAGCTTGCATAACTTCACCGTGAGTTCCGTCACCGCCTGCGCTTATTATTAAGTAAAATGGTTCGGGTTCTTTTTCAACTCTGTTTACAAATGATTTGGTTATCTCCTGTGCTGAGCCTTTACCTTCTGTTATGTTCATAATTACTGTTTTATAAATTTGTCTGGTTGGATTTGATTTTGCTTTTTCTTGATATTTTGTAAGTGTCTTTAAGTGTGCAGCCCATTTTGATGGGATAAAAAAGCCCCCTGCGACAGGGTTAACAACAACCATACACCGTAACGGCAGTCCCGGAGCGACCATTGAATGCTGACAGATATCTGTGAGTACCTGAGCGAAATAATAATCCATAAATCATAATTACATATAATAAATGTTAGGTCAAGGCTATTAATTTAATAATTACACAAACAAGGTTTGTATTTATTACTATAAGCGCTCCTTATTCTCATTTTTATAAAAATTCTCTATAATTTTCTATTATGGCAAAATATCCTTTTGAAACAATCGAGCCCAAATGGCAAAAATATTGGGCAGACAACAAAACATTCAAGGCAGCGGAAGATCCCGCTATTCCCAAAGACAAGCGCCGCTATGTGCTTGATATGTTCCCTTATCCTTCGGCGCAAGGGCTTCATGTCGGTCATCCCGAAGGCTATACGGCAACTGACATTTACTGCCGTTACCTTCGCATGAACGGTTATAATGTTCTGCACCCGATGGGTTTTGACGCCTTCGGTCTGCCCGCTGAAAATTATGCAATTAAAACAGGCACGCATCCTGCTGTTACTACGGCGGCTAATGTTGACCGTTTCCGCTCTCAGATAAAAGCGCTCGGCTTTTCTTACGACTGGGATCGCGAAGTGGATACCTCCGCAGAAGATTACTACCGCTGGACGCAGTGGATTTTTCTTAAACTATTTGAAAAGGGGCTTGCCTACGAGGCGGAAAGCCCAATCAACTGGTGTCCGTCCTGCAAGACAGGTCTTGCCAACGAAGAGGTAAAAGACGGACTTTGCGATCGCTGCGGGGAAAAAGTAACCCGTAAACGCATCCGCCAATGGATACTTAAGATCACAGCATATGCCGAACGCCTGCTTGCCGATCTTGATTTGCTTGATTGGCCTGAGTCTGTAAAACTTATGCAGCGTAATTGGATAGGAAGAAGCGAAGGCGCGAATGTCATTTTTAAAATAGAGGGTTTTTCTGATACTCTGGAAATCTACACAACACGCCCTGATACTCTTTTCGGTGCAACTTATATGGTGCTTTCTCCCGAACATCCGCTTGTTAATAAAATAACAACGGCAGAACAAAGGAAAGCTGTAACTTCTTATATTGAAAAAGCGGCTTTAAAGAGCGATCTGGATCGAACCGATCTGGCAAAAGAAAAAACAGGTGTCTTCTGCGGCTCGTATGCAATCAATCCCGTTAACGATCAAAAAATCCCGATATGGATTGCCGACTATGTTCTTATCTCTTACGGCACAGGCGCAATCATGGCTGTTCCCGCGCATGATGAGCGCGACTGGGAGTTTGCAAAAACTTTTAACCTGCCGATTATTTTAGTTGTCTCTGATGAAAAACCGATTGATGGAAAAGACTATTCAAGCGAGCCGTCTGAATGTACAGCGGCAGACGGCTATTCTGTAAACTCAAGTTTCATTACAGGGTTATCTACCGCAGAAGCTAAAACAAAAATTACTAAATGGCTTGAAGAAAAAGGCTTAGGAAAAAAATCTGTAAATTATAAATTAAGGGACTGGAACTTTTCCCGTCAGCGTTATTGGGGCGAGCCGATTCCGGTTGTGCATTGCAATAACTGCGGTATTGTGCCTCTCCCGGAAAGCGCTCTTCCTTTAAAGTTACCGGAAGTGCAATCATATAAACCTACCGGCACAGGCGAGTCTCCACTTGCGGGAATTGATCAGTGGGTGAATACAACATGCCCTAAATGCGGCGGAAAAGCGAAGCGCGAAACTAATACCATGCCGCAGTGGGCAGGCTCTTGCTGGTACTACATCCGCTATCTCGATCCTAAAAACGAAAAAGAATTTGCCTCTAAAGAAAAGATTGATTATTGGCTGCCTGTAGATTTATATGTCGGCGGCGCGGAACATGCGGTCTTGCATTTACTGTACAGCCGTTTTTGGCATAAGGTGCTGTATGACTTAGAGCTTGTGAACACAGTAGAACCTTTTCAAAGATTGATTAATCAGGGGATGATCTTAGGGGAAGACAATCAAAAGATGAGCAAGAGCAAAGGCAATGTTATTAATCCTGATGATGTAATAAAAGAGTACGGGGCGGATACCATGCGTCTTTATGAAATGTTTATGGGTCCCCTAGAAGTGAGTAAGCCATGGATAACAGCAGGTTTAGTAGGTGTTACGCGATTTTTAGAACGCTTATGGCATATCGGGCAAAAGAGCGAAGGAGAGATCTCTGCCGAAGAAAAAAATAAGCTTTTAAAGCTGATGCATCGAACCATTAAAAAAGTGACAGAAGATACTTCAAGCCTTAACTTTAATACGGCGATAAGCGCTATGATGGTATACTCAGGCGAACTTGCTAAAGCAGAATTTATCCCCCGCGATTTATGGCAGCCGCTTGTAATAATGGCAGGCGCATATGCTCCTCATCTGGGGGAAGAACTCTGGGAAAAAATGGGCGGCAAAGGTTCTGTTTCAGCTGCTTCCTGGCCCCCTTATGAAGAGGCTCTTACACTCTTTGATGAGGTAACTGTTGTTGTTCAGATAAACGGCAAGGTTCGGGAAAAATTTACAGCCGCAGCGGGAACAAGTAAAGAGGAACTTGAAAAAACCGCTTTTGCTATGCCGGGTGTACAGAAATGGTTAGAAGGGCAGACTATAAAAAAATTGATTATTATACCTGACAAATTGGTAAATATAGTTGTATAATCACTAGATAACGATGGAGATTGAATTAGATTCGTCAGGAATGGCATATAAGCAAGGTTCGGTAGACCCTTATTTTCGCGAAGATCCCGGAGAAGGATTTCAGCGCAAGCAAATTTACAAGTTCGATTTGGAAAAAAATTTTTCTGTTTGGAAATCATGGCGCACTAACGACGGGCGTGTCCTTCCTAATCCGGCGAGCAGTTTTAGTCTAATTAATAACCCTTTTGAGTCCGGCAGTCTGATTTTGCTGACTACAAATTTTGATCCCGCAGTTGCAGGAAAATCTTTCGGCGGATTTGGAATGAGAGTGCCGATTAATCCTGCAATAGTTTTAAATAATCAAACTTATGTTGAGTTTGATTTTTTTTATCCTATAAGCGCTGTCAATAAATATATGAGATTAGAGGTTTGGTCTACTTCTTCAGGCGGAGAAGGGCATCAGGGTTTTGCAGGTTATCCGGGAACAAATAAGACTCAAGCCTATATCAGGGCTTCTGATATGGACAGGGTTGCCGGAGGCGATCCAAACTGGATTGGTTTTTTCAACGGTGACACATGGTATAAAAAAACAATGTGCTGTGTAACACCTGTTTCAGCAGGAACTTGGGAATATCTCAATATTGATTTGCATACAGAAACAGGTTCTAAAGTAAACGGCGATCTTCTTATGATTGGTAATATCAAGATCACGCAAACCGATGTAAACGGAGTGCCGATTCCGGATGTAATAAACGAGAAACGATTTTCTGAAGTTCCCCCTATACGAAGCAAATACAGCAAGGAAACGGGAAGTTTTTATACAGGTGTTTCCGGCACCGGATATGTTTTACCGGAGACGATACGTGGACATCATTATGAGATTTTTACCAGCGAAAATAACTTAAAACCGGAGATACATCAGTGTGCCCCGCAATGGTTAAAAAACGAATATCCCGGCTTTGTTTTTAAACCCTTAGAAGATGTTGAAGAATGGTCTCTGCCGACCGATGAATATTTAAATATACGGGACTCAGGAAAGCCGGGCGAATTTAAAGTGCACGGTCATTGCCTTGCATGGGTAAATCAATCCCCTGTTTGGATGCGGCAAATTATCCCTGAAAATATTTCATCTATGCAATGGAATGCCGACGGCCGTTTTTACATTGGCGGCAATAACGCGACAGGACCTTATAAAAAAGTTGATAAAATTACCGCCCGCCGAATTTATTTTGATCATATTTTATTTCTTCTGCGGCATTTTATGTCTACAGATACAAGATATCAATCCAGTGAAAAGAGGGGGATTATTCCTTTCCATTCATTTGATGTTTTAAATGTAGAAATCCATGAAAGCCGTCATAGTGTAATAATTCAAGAGAACCCCAATGGATGGGATGCGGCACTAAGGCATGTTTCATGGCTTATGGCAATGACCGATGATGATTTAGGGGATGTTAGGCAGCACTATGTATATCTTCTTTTTAAATACGCACACATTGCAATACCAAACGCACAGATGGCGGCAAAATACAAAGCGCATTACAACGATCCAAATATAGTTCCTGAATATATGAAAATGGACAATCACGATAAGGGCGGCAGTATAGATGCATATATAACCGAAAAACCTCCCATATTGGTTTTTAACGATTTTGAAGTGACCACATCAACAAAAGCAAAAGTTGCGTTTAATATGCTGAAAGAACTAAACACTGCATGGAAAACAGACCCTCTTTATGACGGCAGGAATTTGATCGAGAATCTGGGGCTGCAAGGGCATGATTTAGTTACCCAAACATTAGCAAGCCAGCATCAGCGTGCAGTAGCTCTTTTTTCTTCTTTGATAGACGAAGGCTTGCTTGACAGTATTTGTATCTCCGAATTGGATTTACGCTTGCTGGACTTTACACCGGGAGGGGAGGCTTTAGCGCCTGCTGTGTTAAATCAAAAACAGGCTGATTGTCTCGGCTATCAATATGCGCTTCTTTTCAAGATGTATTATAAGTATAGAAAATATATTGATCATGTGATTATCTGGGGTCAGCATGGGACAGGCTGGATGCATAGTTATATCCCCTTTGATCATGAGCTAAAGGCAAGTCAGATATATTACGGTATTATGGACCCTGACAAGTTTATTCAGGGACATTCATATCTGGATGAATTTTTTAAAGACGAAAATAATAAATTAGCAGACAGTTATAAGCCGGAAATAATCTAAAAAACAACGATTTTTGCCTAAAAACAGCCAAAACTATACTAATTACCTTTAATTTCTTTCTTGCTAAAATGACAAAGTGGGTGTAAAATTTCTTAATCGGCTCGTTGAGCCTAATAATGATAGAAATCCAAGGGGATTTTTATCAAGGGTGAATATAAAATATTTTATATTCATAGAAAACCACAATTTAAAGAGGTAGAGTTATGTTTAAAGACGGAATAGGAATTTTCTTATGGAAACTCGCAGTTGCGTTGTATTTAGTTGCAAACGGTGTTTTAGGATTAATCGGTAGAGGCGGGGATTTTCGTATAATCCTTACCAATACAATGAGATTTCCTTCATGGGTTGCAACAATAGTTGCTGTTTTAGCATTGGCGGCAGGTGTAATGGTTTTAATTGAAATGTTTAGCAGTCAAGCTATTCGTGTTTTAGATTTATTTGCATTAATTCTTGCAATTATTTGGGCAGTCTATATCATAATCGGTCTTGTTTCTTTCTTCACAGGCAAGAGCGGTTTAAATATCTGGGAAATGTTGCAGAGACTTGGCGTTCATACTATGGTTCTCGGTTCTCTTCTTGTTACAGCTAAAAAAGGCAAGTAAGATAGCCTAGCTATTCATTTTTCATGAAGAACCGCGTCAGCCCTTCGGGCTTTCGCGGTTTTTTTTATTAGGGAAACTTTTTAATCAGATTTTTAAATAGGAAAGGATCTGGCAAGCAAGTAATTTTATGTTAAACTATCTTTATGAGTAACGAACTGTCTGTAAGTAAACTGGATGAGTTTTTCAGAAGTTTTCTGGATATAGAAGGTTTTGCAAACGATGCCGCCCTTAACGGAATTCAAGTTGATAATGACGGCTCTCCCGTTAAAAAAATCGCTTTCGGCGTGGATGCCGCAATGGAAACATTTGAGCAGGCAGCAGCGCTTGGAGCGGGAATGCTTTTTGTTCATCACGGTTTATTTTGGGGAAAGCAGGTAAGGATTGCGGGAAATCTGAAACAGCGTATTAACTTTCTTTTAGATCATAATATCTGTTTGTATGCGGTGCATCTTCCGCTGGATCAGCACTCCAAGTTTGGGAATAATGCAGTAATAGCGCAGTTGCTGGAATTGGAAAACATTGAACCTTTCGGTGTTTATGCAGGGCGTAAAATCGGTTATAAGGGTATTTTTTCCAAACCGGTTGCAATTGACGAAGCAGTTAAAAAAATCAGTTTTATGGGAAGACCCCCCGCAGGTATCTTTCCTTTCGGGAAAAAAGAGTGTGCAAATGCTGCGGTTGTTTCAGGCGGCGCTGCATCAAACGTGCGTGATGCAATGGAAGAGGGGATAGACTTATTTATTACAGGCGAATGTGATCACAGCGTTTATCATGATTGCCTTGAATCCAAACTTAACATGATTGCAGGCGGACATTACAGTACTGAAGTTTGGGGAGTGCAGGCTGTTATGCGTCATTGTATAGAAGAACTTGGTATAGATGCACAGTTTATCGATATTCCTACGGGTTTGTAGTATTATTTTTTTTCAAACCTTTTTTAACAAAAATAGGATCAAAATATTTTTCTACATTCACTTTTGATATTAATAATTTTAATACAATGCGGTAAACAAAAAACGAAACCGCAAGCGATGCCAATAAGATAAGATTAAAACCCCATGAACGTCCGCTTGGCGGTATATGCGGTGCTATAAAATTTATAAATATAATTGTAAATAAAACAAAACTAATAACGGCGATTAGAATATTAAATAATGTTGCTCCAAGAACAAACAGGAGCGTATTAACTTTCTTGTTCATTTATTATTTCCGCTTTTATGTCGTCTTTTTCTTCAATTTGTTTTACTTCCGGTTCTTGCTTTTTTTCATTAATTTTTTTAGTTGAAATAAACAGAGTAATTAACAAAATAATACAGCATACAACAACAGAAGCATCGGCAATATTAAAAGTAGGCCATCTTTGCATGCCAAAAAGCCCGTAAATATTTACGCTGATAAAATCCACAACTCCGTCCGGACGGAAAATTCTATCAATAAGATTGCCGATTCCTCCGCCTATGATACCTGCCGCCGCCCATCGCTGAAGAGTTGTAAATTCATCGGATTTAAAAAAATACCACATTAGAAAACCTAAAACTAAAAGAGGGAAAACAATAAATACAATTGGTTTTAAAAATTCAGGAAGGTTTTCACCCATACTAAAAGCAATCGCTTTGTTCCGCACATGATATATCCAAAGAAAATCATTATTAAAAACATCTTTTATAAGCGCAGGATGAAAAGGCTGCACCTTTACAATAATTGCTTTTATAATTTGATCTGTAAGAATAATTATTGCGGTTAACGACATCGGCAGTAACCGCTCTTTTATAATTGGTTTCATTTAAAGACTCCGTTTTTATAGTTTATGGATTATACAGGAGTTGGTCAAGGTTTGAATTAATTATCTGACCTACTTAGTAAGAACAGGAAGAACAGCGTAACAAGATCGATTTTACCGCCTATGTAATATCTATGCATCCCGTTAATATTGCGGTATCCAACCTCTGCAGAAAAAACATTGTAATTTACTCTGCCGATATTCAATCTGAAACCTATGTGGGCACCGGCGGAAAAAATATATTTATCCCAGTGAAAATTCTCATCTACAAATATATAATTGATTGATGCATACGGACCTATATAAAAATTACTTCCGCCGTTAAAATAATGGTTAAGAAGATTCCAATAAATTTTTAAATTGAAAAGACTTATATTGTCTGCCTCAAACATATTTTCACTGTCTTGATATTCATTGGTTGACCACCCAAAAGCATAAAAAGGGCTGAATTCAGCTCCAAGGTTTGTAACAGTATTGTCTATCCCTACACTTATCAGTGATAAAATAAACTCTCCGTTATAATTATTACGAGCCGGTAAATTTGCCCCAAAACCAAGATTTCCGATATTAAAATTGAAAACATTTTCTCCAATTTGCGCAAAACCGGGAATTGCAACAAGAATCATAATAATCAACAGAAAATATTTCATATTATCATTATATACAAAAATGCTGATAAAAACCAATTTTTACAGCTTTTTTTATCTTTTATAAAGCAGAAAAAAACAGTAAATTAAAAATGATATGTTATTAAAATATACTGAATCCGGCTTTCTTTGTATTTCTCCTGAAGATGACTGCAAAGCTATAGTTGACGCTATGCTTAAAACCGATTACAGCGAAGAATTTTGTATATCCAATGTTTTTGAAGCGGATTTTATTGCCAAGCTGATGGAAGCGGGTTTTTTAGTAATGTCTATCGGATTAGAGAAAAAAACTGAGAATCCGGTTTATTTACTGTTACCTAAATTGCATCTTGTTCGTTCCGCTTTGTTTTTCGATAATCTTCATGTAAAAAAATCGATCCGCAGATTATTAAACCGTTATGAATTGCGCGCAGATGCGGAATTTGAGCGTATCGTTGACCGTTGTGTTGAAAAACACGGAACAGATTGGCTTACACCTCCGCTTGTGGATTGTATTAAACAGATTCGCATAAAAAATAAAGCCCAAACAGAGTCTTTACTTCCCGCTTCTTTCGCTTATCCTGCCTCTTTCGGGCTTTACCGTGACGGCTGTCTTGTCGCCGGTGAATTCGGTGTTGTTTGCGGCAATGTCTACACAAGTTATTCCGGCTATTTTGATGAAGATAATGCAGGGACAGTGCAGATTATCCTTGCGGCACGTTATTTGGAAGAACACGGCTTTTCATTTTTCGATTTAGGTATGCCCTTAGAATATAAAAAAACACTTGGTGCGGTAGATATAAGCCCCTTACGTTTTGTGCAATTATTCAGAAGGGGTAATGCCGTTAAAAGAATAAATAAATTTAAATAGGGTATTGAGTTATTTTATTTATTAATATAGAGTTATATTAATAATATTCAACACGGAGGTATTATGAAAAAGTTTCTTATTTTAGGATTTCTTATTGCGATTGCATTAACCTCAGTTAATGCACAGGGACTTTATTTTGATGCAGGGATTGGTGTAGGCTTACCCACAACAAAATTGAGCGGAACAAAGGTTTCTTTTTCTTCAGCAAATTTTACAGAAATTGGTTATGATTTAGGGTTAAAAGTTGGTTTTGGACCTATTGTGGGTCTTCCGCTTTACGCAGTTGGAGCATTTGGTTTTACCGGACACAGATTTTCTGATTCTGCTAATGATCATATTACATTTAATTCCTTTCTTCTCGGGGGGGGGGTAATTTTCTATCCAATTCCGCTTATTCAAGTTGCCGGCTCTATCGGTTATTCATTTGTTGCAAATGATACATCAATACCGGGATTTACTTTTTATAAAAGTGAAGGCGGGTTTGCATACGAAGTTTCTGTAGCAGCCGATCTGGGTTTTGGAAATTCAGGTATATTATTGGGAGCAAAATATTTCGGCGCTATTAATACTTTAGAAACTTCTAAAGTTAAGCAAGATCAATCTTATATAGGTGTTTTTGTCAGATATGCTTTAAGGAACAAATAAAGGTATTCTTCCTTAGTCCTGTGTTCAGTCTGCGGGCAGGGTAACCCCCTGCCCTCTTGAATATTTTCCTTCAATATCATAAACTTATACTCTAATTAAGTCATTAAGACCTTTTAAATAGGAGAAGATATAATGAAACGTACTTATCAACCCAGTAAGGTAAAAAGGAACCGTAAATTCGGGTTCCGCGCCCGTATGAAGACAAGGGGCGGGCGGCTTGTTTTAAAGCGCCGCAGAGCAAAGGGCAGGATAAAGCTTTCTATTTCTAACGAGAAAAAGCCGTATTAATATTAAAATTAACCCTGAGAAAACTCTTGCGGGTTTTTCTCAAGAAAAGGGGAAAAAAAGTCTAAAACGGAGTTTTAAGCGTAAAGAACATTTAAAGAGAAGGAAAGAGATTCGGGAGGTTTTCGGCAAAGGGAAAAGGTTTAGCTGTCAGGGCGCGAAGCTTTTTGTTATAAAAAATAATTTGCCTTATAACCGTATTTGTTTTACATTTTCCCGAGGTTTTGGGAATGCAGTTTCCAGAAATCGCGCCAGGCGGCTTGGAAGAGAAGCCTTTAGGTTAATGAAAGAAAGTCTTTCATGCGGTTACGATTTAATTTTGCAGATTTTTCCTGAAACTGAAAAAACCGCTCTTTGTGAAAGAAAAATACAGCTTGAATCTCTTTTTATAAAAGCCGGTTTATTAAAATGAAATATATATTGCTTGTTTTAATTAAATTTTATCAGTATGCAATCTCGCCGCATTTTCCGCCTTGCTGCAGGTATTCTCCAAGCTGTTCGGCTTATGCATACGAGGCTGTCAGCAAATACGGTTTTTTTCGCGGAAGTTTTTTGGCTGTAAAAAGGATTTTGCGATGTCATCCGTTTCATGCAGGCGGTTACGATCCTGTTCCGGAACATTTATGTTCAGATAAAAATTTATCAAGAAAGTAAAAAGGAAATATAATGGATAAAAAAACAATCTTGGCTATTGTGCTCTCCAGTATTGTATTAATCGTTTCTTTTGTGATACAAGGGGTTTTCTTTCCGCCCAAGCAAAAGCAATCGTTTGTAATACAAGATCAACAAACCGCTGTAACAGCAGTCGATACAACAGGCGAACCTCAAATTAATAATTCGCGCGGTTCGTCAGAAACGCACGGTTTGTCAGAAATAGAACCTTTTTCTACTGTGCAGCAGGAGATTGACGCCTCTGTGAATGTTGAACAAGAAATATCGGTTTCAAGGCAGCTTATAACAATCAATACCGAATTTTTTATAGTTGTTTTAACTAACGAAGGCGGTGATATTGTTTCATTTAGATGGAAAGATCCAAGAAAACATCCCAATGACAGCAGCGCTTATGTTGATTTAATACTTACAAATTTTAATGAAGCACAAGCAAGATCGGCATCACAAGTTTCGCGCGCTTTTTCTGTCGCTTTCGGCGATCATGAAGCCTTGCCTGTTTCGTCAAATTTTAATGTAAACCGATTATCAAATTATTCGGTTGAATTTTACCGCGATTTTGTTGTTCCTTCTTCTGCAAACAGTGTTTCTAAATTTCGTTTAAGTAAGCGTTATGAATTTAAACCAAGCGATTATATGTTTGAATTAAAAATTACTTTAGACGGCGGAAACTCCATGTCCGGATTTAATTTTAACGGCAACGCATATACTTTATCGTTCGGTCCGCAAATAGGTCCTCAATTTGCAAAGCTTGATAATTTATACGATTACCGTCATTTAAATATTTATTCAAACGGAAAACGAAGAGATGCAAAGTATAACGAATCTATCGACCGCCCGTCGTGGGCTGCGATTTCCGGCAAGTACTTTGCTTTCATTGCATATCCGTATCAGCAATATACGCTTAGATTTTCCAACAAGGAAGAGCCCGGTCTTTCTGCCGCTTCCAGAGTTATGCTTATAAGACCGTCTGTCAGTTTATCAAAGATAGAAGATACTTACCGTTTTTATCTTGGACCAAAAACACATGATATACTTGGAACTTACAACACAGGTAAAAACGAATTTAATATAAGAGATGCGCATTTTGCAGAGATTGCAAGTTCGCGCGGAATTTGGGGAATTCTGGCGCCGCTTGAACGTGTATTAAAATGGCTTTTACTCAGGTTTTATGACGGCGTAAAAAATTACGGTATTGCGATTATCCTGCTTACACTTTTAATAAAACTTCTTTTCTTCCCGCTAACAAAAAAAGGATCGGAAGCCACTCAAAGAATGCAGGCGCTAACGCCGAAGATTAAAGAGCTGCAGGAAAAATATAAAAACAATCAGCAAAAGCTGCAAACAGAGATGGCAAACTTTTATAAGCAGGAAGGATACAACCCGCTTTCAGGCTGTCTGCCGATGCTGCTGCAATTGCCTATTTTTATCGCAATGTATAACCTTTTTAACAATCATTTTGACTTGCGAGGTGCAGGATTTATTTCAGGCTGGATACCCGATCTTTCGCTTCCTGAAGCGATTTGGAATTTCCCCGAAGGTGTCAGGCTGCCGATTTTAGGCTGGACAGCGCTTCGTGCATTGCCGTTTATTTATGTTGCTTCCCAGCTGTTATACAGTAAAGTGACACAAATGCCGGGTCAGCAGTCGAATGCACAAATGAAAATGATGTTATACGCCATGCCGATTATATTTTTCTTTGTACTTTACAATGTTCCGTCAGGATTGCTGATCTACTGGATTTTCTCTAACCTTCTTACACTTGTTCAGCAATTGATCATCAATAAATATATTATAAAAAAACGCGCGGCAGAAACACCGCCGCCGTCCCCTCCGCCTGTGATAGCACCGCCACCGGGCGGCGGTAAAAAGAAAAAATCAAAAAGATAAGGAGATATTTATGGAATTTGAATTCGAAGGCCGCACAGAAAAAGAAGCAATTGATAAAGCTGCGGCAGAATTGGGGTTGGAAAAAGACGATTTTGATGTTGAGATTCTTGAAACCCAAAAAACAGGTTTATTCAAGAAAGGTTATGTAAGGATTAGGGTTCATACAGGCAATACAACTTTTAGACCAAATGAAGCGGGTTTTAAAGATACTCAGGCTTCTGCACCGAAAAGAGAAGCTGTTTTCGGCGAGCCTGTTCCGCAAAATGAATTTGAACAGAAAATGACAGATTTTATTTCCGGTTTAATTGAAAAGATGGGTTATCCGGGAAATGTTTCTATTTTATTCCGCGAAAAGAATAAACTTGGTATAAAAATCGATTCAAGTTTTTCTTCCATTTTAATTGGTAAGAAAGGAAAAAACCTTGATGCGCTTCAGCTGCTGTTAAATATTTACGCAGGCAGATTGGGAAAAGATGATGTAAGGGTTATTTTAGATACAGAAAATTACCGTATCCGCCGCGAAGAGTCTCTTGTGCGCCTTGCCTATAATGTTGCAGAAAAAGTCCGTGAAAGCCGCGGTTCAATTTTACTTGAACCAATGAACCCCTTTGACAGATGGCTGATTCACACCACATTAAATGATATCAACGATGTTGAAACCAAAAGCGAAGGAGATGGTTTATATAAACAGGTGAGAGTTTATTATCGCGGGTTTAAATAATGAAATGCAGTGCCGGTATTGAAAGGACAATTTTTTCAGCCGCTTTTTTCTTTGCGGTTCTGCAAATTTATCCGATACCGCTTGAAAGTTTGGTTAATCCTTCTCAGGCACAGCGTTTGGCAGAAAAGGACGAGTTGATAGTTTCAATACAGCTTGTAAATAATCCTGCGCCTGCGCTATTGCCTGTCAATAACGAACTGCGTCAGGCAGTTGCAAAAGCCCGGACTTCTTTTAACCCGAATATGTTAGTTGAATCTCTTTACTTGTATAAAAAACCTGAAAGTTTTCATACATCTGTTAGTGTGTGGAATGAACCGCAAAGAACCGGTGTTTTTAATCAGGCGGTTGCGCTTGGCACATTAACAGGTGTTCAATATTTTTCTGCAAGCCGAAGAGAGCTGCGTACTTTTTATGAATACTCCGCCGTGATAGACGGACCGCAGACAAAAAAACCGATCCCCGATCCTGTTTATTTGCAGCCTCCTGCCGCATTAACTTTATATGCAAGACAAAGAGACCTTACTTTCGGAGATAATATTTACAGTTACAATTATGCCGCAGAAAGAGACGTTATTATTTTTACTCAAGAGAATGTTACATCTTTAAGCGTTGGGATTATTCCTGTTATAAGCAGGGGAAATCTTAGGTCTGTAATGGCTGTTATAGACTGCGGCGATTCTATTTTAATATATGCTGTTTCTATGGTAAATGCGCTTTCTATTCCCGGAATGCGTGATCGCATTAGCAATTCATTCAGCAGCAGGGCAGAGGCTGTTTTAAAATGGTTTACTAATAGATTGGATAATCAGTTATTTAATTAATAAGTTATTGTTTAATTTTATTAATTACATCCTGGATTATTTTTTCTGCACCATCGTAATCTACCTGACAAGTACCGACCTGTCTGTGCCCGCCCCCGCCGTAAGATAACATGATCGATCCGACATCTGCGTTACTTGTACGGTTAAGAATGCTGTGACCTACAGTAATTGCAACATTTGATTTATTGCGCCCGTCTACAACCCATACCGAAATATTTTGTTCCGGGTAGAGTGTGTAAATTACGAATCTGTTTCCCGCGTGAATTGTTTCTACATTGCGAAGATCAACATATATTACATTGCCTTCTATTTTTGTATGTTTTATTACCATGTCTTTATAGAGCTGGCTCTGCTGGAAATATAAATCAAGGCGTTCTTTTACATCCGGCATTTCTAAAATTTCGTAAATTGTTTTTTCTGCACATGCCTTAGCAAGGCTTGTCATTAAATCGTAGTTACTTATTGTGAAATTTCTAAAACGTCCTAAACCTGTTCTGGGATCCATAATGAAGCCTAAAAGTATCCAGCCTTTCGGATCTAAAATTTCATCCGCTGTAAGGTTTCCGGAATCGACTTTGTCAACAAAATGGATCATCTCTGCAAATTTTCCTAATTTGTTATCTCCCCCGTAATAGTCATAAATAATTCGCGCACAGCTGGGAGCCGGTTTGGAAACTCCTTCAAAATAAGCTTTGCTTCCTAAACGTTCGGATTCACTGGAATGATGATCAAACCAGAGTTTACAACCCTTTATATATGGAATGTTTGCTAGAATATCATTATCTGTCGCTTCTACTTTTCCGTCCTGTATATCTTTTGGATGAACAAATTTCCATTCATCAATTAAGCCTAAATATTGCAGAAGTGCACCGCAAGCCAAGCCGTCAAAGTCTGATCTGGTAAATAACCTCATTTTATACCACCCTTTAGTAAATATAGTTAAATTATAATACAATTTTTTATTTTACGCCATTATTTGATTAGAAAAATTTATTTAACGTACAAAAGAACAATTTTTAATTTTTCTGTGACATAAATGCAAAGGAAAATTTCTTGCTAATTATTAAATTTGCCTATATAATGAAAAAGTATGTCAGGAAAAGAAACCTTAACACCTATTTCTAGGGTGTTATCGCTTCCAAATGGCGGCGGTGTTAATAAAACCTATGTAGATATCATAATAAAAGAAGAAATCCCTGTTTTATGCGTAAATAGAGGCGCTCAAAGAAAAAGATTGATGCCTTTTAAGGTTTTATATGACAATAAAGAGAATTTTTGGCTTTATGCCGGTCCTTGGGAATATTTTCTGACAGGCGACAGTATTGATAAAATAAACGAAAAATCTATCGTTAAATCCGGCGAATGGGACAAGGAAAAAACGCCGAAACCTGCAGAAAATCACGAAGAAATAGAAGAATTAGAGCAGGCAGACGAAGACACTGACGATGATGATGCAGACGGTTTCGGCAGTGATTATGCCGCTTTTACAAAAATGACTACCGAAGAAAGGGTAGAATGTCTTAATAAGGATAAGCAGCGTTTAAACGATCTTCTCTTGCACAGACCGAAAGACGGGAATGCAATTACAGAAGCTTTGGTCGATACAACCAAAGATGCCGCCCTTATTAACCATGCAACCATCGAAGAAGCAATGCGTCTCGGCGATGATGAAGCGAAAAAACTTACCCAAGAGATGGTAGACAGCACCAACGAAATGGTAAAAAGTTCGGCGCATCTTTTTTCCGAAGATGTTTTTAATGATGATTTAATGAATACCCTTGTTGAAAAATCTAATGGTACCATAGTCCAGCATATGACACGTGTTTATCTTAATGGGATTGCTTTTCTGACTTATTATAATAATTTAGTTTCTACATCCAGCGCCATACAAAAATTGCGTATCTCTTTTACGCCGAAGTACCGAAAATTTTATCATTCACTGCTTTCGCATTTAAGTATAGAAGACATTAATCTTGAGCGTGTGTTTTTAGGCGGCATGAGGGCTATAACTCCCGAATTATATTTTAAGTGGGCGGTTGGTTTTTTAATTCATGATGTTGGAAAAGCTTCCGCTGTAGAATATCATGAAGGCGTAGGCTCTTATGATCGTCAAATAGTTATTGACCATGTAAAACAAGGTTATAAGTCCATTATGACAAAAACAAATTATCCTATGGAAGCAAGTCTTATTACCGGGTATCATCATGAATATTACGGTGATTCTGCAGGTTACGGATATTTCCGTGCATATCTTCAGCAATATAAAAAAGTTAATCCTTTTGCAAAACAAGATTACGTTATTACTTACGATTTAGAACCTATTCTGGACTATCAGGCTCTTGCATATTTTCCCGCAAAAGTTTTAGAAATTATCGATGTATACGACAGCTTAACTGATCCTAACCGCATTTACCGTAAAACATTGTCTCCGGAAGAAGCTATAGTTATGATGAAAAGCGAATTTGTTGACAGCCATCTTAAAGTTGATCCTATCCTGTTTGATATGTTTGCTTCATTCATAAGAGAAAAAGAAAAAAATGTTAAAGTAGAATAAAAACTTTTCGCAATATCAACAAAAATATTTTTTAAGAAGTTCTAAATCCAATTCCGGGTAAACAGGAAATTTTTCCATTAATTTTTTTACCCGTGCAAGAATTTCGTTTTTTACAGTTGCATCTATAATATATTTTGCCTTGCTCTTTTTTGTTGTATCCTTTGCATCCTGCGCCTGAGATGTTCCTTTGATTGCAGAAGCTAACAGCGACCCCAGTTCTTTCATTTCAGTTTCTCCCATACCTAAAGAAGTAACTGCCGCTGTCCCAACCCTAATCCCCGATGTATACCACGGACCGTTGGGATCGTCGGGAAGGCTGTTGCGGTTTAGCGTTATGTGACATTCATGAAGAGCGCTTTCCGCCTGTCTGCCTGTAATCCCGTTTTTATGAACATTGATAAGGAGCAGGTGGTTGTCAGTGCCGCCTGTCAGTACGTTAAGCCCGTTATCCATGCAGGAAGCGGCGAGTGTTTTGCAATTGTCAACGATACGCTGCGCATACTGTCTGAACTCAGGAGAAGCGGCTTCGCAGAAAGCGACAGCTTTTGCCGCGATTACATGAGGGAGAGGTCCGCCCATAGTAAGCGGGCAGCCTTTATCCAGCGCTTCCGCAAATTCATTTACAGAAAGCACTAATCCCGCTCTTGGACCGCGCAGTGTTTTATGAGTTGTACTTGTTACAACATGCGCCCATGGGACAGGATCGAATTCGCCTGTAAAAACTTTTCCCGCTACAAGACCTGCAAAGTGCGCCATGTCTACCATAAAGACGCTGCCTGCCTTATCTGCAATTTCCCTCATACGCTTAAAATTAATTTTTCGCGGATAGGCGGAATAACCTGTCAGCAGAATTAACGGGCGCACTTGCATTGCTTGTTTTTCGATCTCATCATAATCAAGCAATCCGTTTTCTTTGGAAACCGAATAGCTGTAAACATCGAACATCCTACCTGTAAGATTATTTCTGTAACCGTGAGTAAGATGCCCTCCCGAATAATAATCCAACCCTAAAAGACGCTGGTTGCCGAGTTCCGCTCTAAGCTTATCCCAATCTGATTTTTCCAATTTATAAAGATTTGTTGTGCCGAATTTTTCCAGCACAGGATTTTCGATTCGCGTGGAAAGAATAGCCCAGTATGCAAGAAGATTTGCATCCGCGCCGCAGTGCGCCTGCACATTTGCATACTGCGCGCCGAAAAGTTTGCACGCTTCCTGCGCCGCCATAGCTTCGATAGCATCGACATTTTCATTACCCGCATAAAAACGATGATTTACAGTACCTTCTGCATATTTATCGGTGAGCAAATTTCCCATTGCAAGCTGCACCGCCATTGAGCAGTAATTTTCGCTTGCGATAAGTTTTACGCGTTTACGCTGATTTTCGATCTCTTTTACGATAGAAGAGGCGATTTGCGGGGCAGTTTTGGAAATCTCTGTCAAAGCGCAAAGATAAGCCAACAAGTTTGTGTTAATTTTTTCCGGCAGATTCTTCTCAAGATATGCCGCTACAGGGTTTGTGTTCATATTTTAAGATAACATTTTTGCGGTTTGGTCTCAAGGGTGGGGGAAATGGCGGGTGATAGTGGTTTAGTTTTTTTCTCCCCTTGACAAAATATATTTAAACGTCTGTTTCGGGTTGAAGAATAAGCTCAACTTCGCTCGTAATACGTTTTACTATTCGTTGGGTCAAGTCTTTTCGTTCTTTTGTCGTAAGGCTCTCAAGGTAATCTTCCGCTTCTTGAATACTATCGTCTTTTTCCTCTTTTTCGTCTACAAATAACCTAAAAGGTTCAATATTTAAGGCATTAGCGATTTTCTCAACCATAGCCAAAGACGGAACACGGCTGTTTATCTCAATTTCCCCTATGTAACTGGTTGATGTTTCAAGCATTCCCGCCAATTTCATCTGCGAAATACGGCGTTTCTTGCGGTACTTCTTCATATTATAGATAAAAACCTTCATCATTTCCATATTTTATATGCTAATTGTTGATAATCCATTGAAACAATACGGTCTTTGCAAATATTTTAACTATTTTATGCTCTATATGCGAATATTATTGACAAAAAAATCGATAATTGATATAAGGACAATGGTTAGTAAATTTATACATTTCGTATGTATGTTTTTATTTATTTCAAATGAAAATGACAAAGGCAGCATATAAGAGATAAAAAGATAAAAAAGAGGTTTATTTGATGAAAAATCTAAGATTATTTGGGATTATTGCGATAGTGGCAGTAATTGGGTTATCGCTTATAGTTTGTGATAATGGAACAAGTATTGATACACCATGTGCAGATGACTTTGAAATAGACAACCTTACGCAAATAGTGGGAAATGTAACAGCGGTAACTATAACGCTAAAACAGGGGAAATCAAATGGTACGATAACTATTTTTTATAATGGTTCGACAACACTACCAACAGTAGCCGGAACATTTCAGGTAACTTTTGATGTCGCAGAAACTTTAGGATGGAATACGGCAAACGGTTTAACTGGTGGTACTTTGACAATTAAATATGGAATTGTATTTGATAGTGCTTCAATTAAACTTTTTTTGGATAATGATCCGCTCCCATTACAAGAAGGCGGAACTACATCAATGAATAATGGAACAGGAGCATACATTGTAAGTATAGCTCCTGGAAATTATTCTGAGATAATCTGGTACTTGAATGGTGTAAAAATATCTCAAGGAACTTCAAATACATCAATTACTTTAACCAGAAGAAGTAATAATCATGTAACCGTTGAAGTAACGATTGCTGGTGAAAAAAATTCTGGGAATCACTTTTTTATGCCGCCGTTAGAAATTACTATTGCGATGTGGGATAGTTACGGTGATGGTTGGAATAATGCAGCTATTAAAATAAATGTTAATGGAGCAGACCTTTCTTCTAACGCACAACATTTCAGTGGTAGTGATCCAAGTTATTATAATTTTACTGTTAATGCAGGAGATGTGGTTTTGTTATATTGGGTTAGTGGTGATTACGATTATGAATGTGCGTATGCTGTGTATTATAGTGACGCGCCGCCTACCCCGTCTTTTAATCCTAATTCTAATAATTGGTCGTCTGCAAATGATCAAAATGGCAGAGTGTTACTCTATAGGCAATATAATACAGGAAATTTTGGTAACGGTACTTTAATGGGTTCTTTTACTGTGACAGGTTTGAATTAAGGAGGAAGAAATGAAAAAATTTAATTATTTTACCATTATTGTTTTTATAATCGCAATTATATTTTGTGCTTGTTCAAATCCATTTGATCAATCAATATTAAATTTAGAATTGGATAACGGAGAAGAGGTTCTTGTTAATATTTTCATAGGTGAAGAAGGAGCGATGCCATCTGCAAGAACAACCTCACCAAATGAGAGTGCTGTCGCGGGATACCAGCTTACATTTAGCGGCGGAGCACATGCTCCGTTGAACATTATCGGTTCAAATCAAACACAAATTTTTCTTGGAAATGGAAATTGGATTATAAGCGCAACGGCATATAAGTTAGGCGGAGAAGTTGGGAATAGCAGTGATGCAATTGCAACAGGCAGTATAATTGTAAATATTTCCAATGGTCAGATTAATGGCGGTACAGTTCCTCCAATTGTTTTAAAATCAATTGGAACAGGAAATGGCGCTTTGCATTATGCTATAAACATTGATACCGGTGTTACAGGTATAATGAGTTTATGGAATATAAACGGGAATGCAAAAATAACAGGATTTGGAATCAATGGAGATATAAACTTATCTACAGCGGCAGTCAGTGGTTTAGCAAGCGGTAATTTTATTCTTGCTACAGGACGTTATATAGCCGAAGTAAAACTAACAAATCAGGCTGGTAATATTGCTTTTAAACGAGAAGTAATTGATATATGGAAAGACACATTTACTACTTTTAAATTTGAACCATCTGTTTTTCTCGATCCTAGTTTTATATTGCCTAATAGTAAAGCGGTGTTATGTGAAACTACAAGTACTATTGGTGGTAGTATAATAGGAATCGGTAATGGTAGCGGTTTAACTGAAGGAGATCCAAAAACATATACTTGTTATCCGGTTAATGGAACAATTGACCTTCTTTTTAGAACAGATTCACTTTTTTCAACAGCTAGTTGGGTTAATAATACAGGCAGTAATCCAAATGGAATATTTCCTAACGATTTACTATCTTCAACTTCATTTAATCTTTCTACAAATAATGTGTTATGGGTTAAAGCAGTCTCAGAAGATCGTAGTGAAACAATATACTATAAATTTATTATAATACCACCGGTAAATTATGGTGATTTCAATATTTCTGGTACAAATCTTATAGGTATTTCTTTTGCAAACGGAATTTTATCAATTAATAATAATGGAATATATACTATAGGAATGAAAGACGATGTAACTAATACAACTAATCAAATTGTTATAGCTAGTGGGGTTAATGCAAATATTACTTTATCAAATGTTGATATAAATGCACGAAACGATGATAACACTTGTGCTTTTGATATGACTGGCGCGAGTGTTAATCTTACCCTTATTGGTGATAATACCCTTAGAAGCAGTGGACGAAGAGCTGGTTTGCAAGTACCTGACGGATCAAATCTTGTAATTATGGGAGAAAGTATTGGAACTCTCTCTGCAACTGGTGGAAGTTATGGAGCAGGTATTGGAGGAGGTGTTTATGGTACTGGCGGTAACATAACAATTTCAGGCAGTACAGTAACAGCAACTGGTGGAATTTATTCTGGAGCAGGTATTGGAGGAGGTTTTTATGGTGCTGGCGGTAACATAACAATTTCAGGCGGTACAGTAACCGCAACTGGTGGATTTTTTGATGGAGCAGCAGGTATTGGAGGAGGTCTTTATGGTGCTGGCGGTAACATAAACAGCATTACTGGTAATGCTGTAGTATTTGCTTCATCAATTCAACCTGATTTACCAACCGGTGTAAAGATGGGACCAGCTATTGTGTCTATCGGAAGCGAAGGTACTATGTACGGTAATGTTTCTCTTGCTCGCAATGTAATGATTCCTTCTGATGTGATATTAAATATTAATAATGATCAAACTTTGACTATTGAGAGTGGTTATACACTAATAAATAACGGTGCAATTATACTGGAAAATAATGGAAAAGTTGTTGGTACAATTACTGGTAATCAGCCAATAGAACCATCGTTTATTATTTCCGGTAGTACCGGTTACACTTATACAGGAGGTGCATTAATAATTACTGGAAATGGACAATACTCCATAGGTATGAAAACAGGTATAACCGCCACGAAAGTAGAGAGAATAAAGATTTCAACAGGTGTAACCGCTGATATAATTCTAAATAATGTGAATATTGATGTAAGCAATTATTATCTATGTGCTTTTGATATGACTGGTGCAACGGTAAACCTTACTCTTATTGGTGATAATGTTCTTAGAAGCGGTTTTAATAGAGCAGGACTTGAAGCACCTATTGGATCGACTCTTGTTATATCAGCAGTAAATAAAAGTTCTCTTATTGCAACTGCTGGTAGAGGAAGAGGTTTCAATACTGGAGGTGCAGCAGGCATTGGTGGCATTGGCGGTATCTCAGGTGGTACAATAACAATTTTGAGCGGTGTTATTATCGCAACTGGTAGTGAAGGTTCAAATAATATGAATCCTGAAGGAGGTGCAGGAATTGGTGGCGGTGGTGATAATGGTGCAGGTGGTACAATAACAATATTAGGCGGAACAGTTACTGCAACAGGATTATGCGGAGGTGCAGGAATTGGCGGCGGTGGATATGGTGCAGGTGGTACTATAACAATATCAGGTGGAATTGTTACTGCAATTGGCGAAGCAAGGGGAGGAGGTGCAGGTATTGGTGGTGGTTGCAACGGTGCAGGTGGTACTATAATAATTTCCGGCGGCACAGTAATCGCAAATGGTGTCAACGTGGATTATGGTTATAGTGCAGGTATTGGCATCGGTTTTAATGGATCTGGAGGTACTAATTCTATAAATGGTAACGCTGTGATTTTTGCTTCATCAATTTTTCCCAATGATCCAAATGTGGGACCTGCTATTGTATTTATAGGTAACAATGGAACTATGTATGGCAATGTCACCTTACAACAGAATGTTACTTTTCCTTCAGGGAGAGTGTTAGCAATCTCCGGTGGACAAAATTTAACAATCCCCAGTGGTATTACATTGACTAACAATGGGACGATTAATAATAGCGGGACAATTAATCGTTTTGGAATTATTGATGGGAATGGGAGTGTGGTTGGGAATCAACCTGTATGGTAAAGGGTTACTGTGAGAATGGAGAAAATCACTCTGCGCCTGCTTTCAGATACTATTTAGTTAGGAATATTTATTTGTATTATCGAGGTATAAAATATTATGTATAAATTAATTAAAATATCAATTATAGTTTTTCTAATAATTACTTTACTTACAGCATTACTTACTTTAGCTGGTATATTCTATTTATGGTTTATTAAAGGTGAATCCAATTTATTATTTATTGGGAGCTTTGTTGCTTTAATTACAGAAATAGCCGGTGTTATAATTCTGTTTGTAAAAAAGGGATTAAGATATTTTCCAGAAGTAAAAGAACAAAAAACAATGGAAGAGACAAAAGAATTTTTGGAAAAATTCATTACACTTGGAACAAGCGCGACCATAGTAGGAAATCGTTTGTCATGGCTAATAAATAATGAATCAATGATTAAAATATTGAATGAAAAGATTAAAGAAGGATTAAAAATAGAAATTATAACTCCACAGCCGATTAAAAAAGAAATTATTAATAAATTACCTGGCGTTGATTTTATTGTTTCCAATGATACAAATCCTGCAGAAGCTAGATTTATATTAATTAATGGTAATAGAAGGGGATCTGAAAGATTGGCAATTCCGAATGATGTTCATCCAGACTTTAAAACAACAATATTTGATAATATTTCTTGTCCTCAAATTATTGCAATGGCTAGAGAGATTATTAATAAATCAAAAAGAAGATTGCTTGAAGTAAAGAAATAAGTGTCTAATATTGTTTTTTCGTAACCGTCAAAACAACCACTACCATCCTCCCCCTTGACAAACCCCCCTATACTACTGTTTAGTAAAACAATGCGTAAATTCGAAGTAGTATCTCCCTTTCAACCTGCAGGCGATCAAGGCGAGGCGATAACGGCTCTTACAGAGGGTATCAAAGCGGGAGACCAATTCCAAACATTGCAAGGCGTTACAGGTTCGGGAAAAACTTTTACTATGGCGAAGCTCATCGAAGAAGTGCAGATGCCGACGCTTATTGTCAGCCATAACAAAACGCTCGCCGCTCAGCTTTACCGTGAGTTTAAAGGTTTCTTCCCGCACAACGCGGTGGAATATTTTGTTTCTTACTACGATTATTATCAGCCGGAAGCTTATGTCGCAAGCCGCGATCTTTACATCGAAAAAGACGCTTCGATTAACGACGAGATAGAACGTATGCGCCTTTCTGCGGCAAGAAGTTTAATGGAACGCGATGATGTAATCATCGTTGCAACTGTCTCTTGCATCTACGGTATGGTAACTCCCGATGTGTACCGCAAAATGAATGCAACCTTAACAAAGGGCGAATTTATTAATGTTGATGCGGTAATCCGCCGCTTCATTGAATTGCAATATGAGCGTAACGACAATGTTCTTGAGCGCGGGCGTTTCCGCCGCAGAGGGGACACGCTTGAAATATTTCCCGCTTACATGGAAGAAGCGTACCGCATCGATCTTGATTGGGATAAGGTTGAACGCATCCGCCGTTTTAATCCTGTGTCAGGTGAAATGCTTGAAGACCTTGACGGCGCATTAATTTATCCTGCAAAACAATTTGTTATGCCAAGAGAAAAAATTTATAATTCAATTGAAACAATCAGGCAGGAGTTAAAAGAAAGGCTTGAATATTTTCAAAATAACGGCAAGATCATGGAGGCGGAACGCCTTAAAACTCGTGTCGAGTACGATATAGAAATGTTAACCGAAATGGGATACTGTCCCGGCATCGAAAACTATTCTGCAATTTTAGCGGAACGAAAACCCGGAGAATCCCCTGACACATTGATAGATTATCTTCCAAAAAATCACCTAACATTTATTGATGAGAGCCATGTCACCTTACCGCAGTTAGGTGCAATGTATGCAGGAGATCGCAGCCGCAAACAAACATTGGTAGATTACGGTTTCCGTTTACCCTGTGCTTTAGACAACCGTCCTTTACGCTACGATGAATTTGCAGACAGATTAGATAAAACAGTTTTTGTTTCTGCAACTCCCGGAAAAACAGAAATTGAGCAATCTGTAAGAGTGGTACAGCAATTAATCCGCCCCACAGGGCTTTTAGATCCGGAAATTGAAGTGCGCCCCAGTGAAGGTCAAATGGAAAACATCTACGGCGAAGTGCAGAAACGCATCAAAGCAGGGGAGAGGTCTCTCATTTTAACTTTAACAAAAAAAATGGCGGAAGACCTTACCGATTACCTTTCCGGTCTCGGCTTAAAAGTCCGTTACATTCACAGCGAAATAGAAACAATAGAGCGCGTAGAAATTTTAACTCAGTTACGTCAGGGAAACTTTGACATCCTTGTAGGAATCAATCTGTTACGCGAAGGAATCGATCTGCCCGAAGTATCATTCATTGCGATTCTTGACGCGGATAAAATCGGCTTCCTCCGCTCTTTAACAAGCCTTGTCCAGATAATCGGGCGTGCGGCAAGAAACGCCGCAGGCAAAGTAATCATGTACGCCGACCGAATGAGCGAAGCGATGGAAAAAGCCATCGCCGAAACCAACCGCCGCCGCGAAATCCAAATCGCCTACAACCAAAAACACGGCATAACCCCAGAGACAGTAAAAAAAGCAATCGCAGAAATACTGACGCGCCACATCGAAGAAGCGGAAACCACAGCCGCCACCTCCATCGAAGTGCTTAAAAAATCTTTCAATGTTTTAATCCCTGCTCAGCGCAAACAATTAATCAAAGCGCTGGAGAACGAGATGCTTGAACACGCAAAGAATTTGGAATTTGAACAAGCAGCCGCTATCCGCGATGAGATTGCCCGGATTAAAGATAATAGTTTTTGAAGAATTGGTATAAGTTGATATAGTGTTTGCTTGTTATTTCTTAGTTAATAGTTTACACTCTAAAAAGATAAAAAATTAATATTAGGGGATAATATGCCTGTAATTAAAAACAGTGTTGATTTATTAAATAATTATAATGAAATATTGGAATATTGCCAAAATTACAGGGAACCAGTATTTATTACAAATAATGGTCAAGGTAATTTAGCTGTTATGAGCATGGAAACTTATGATCAATTATTGGGCAGATTGGAATTATATCAAGCAATTGAAGTTAGTTTAAATCAATTAGAAAAAGGTGAAGTAACTACAGAAGAAGAAATGATAGAAAAGATAAAAAATTTATAGGATTTAATCAATTATTTTATAATCAAAGAACATAAAGAAAAAGACAAAAATTTTATTTTTATAGCCAGATTTATGTATTGCAAAAGAGATTGGGTAACAATAATTAAAAATGAATCAATAAATGAAATAATATAAAATAGTTAAATCGGAGAGTGTTAACTACCATGTAATACTGAGTTCCTCTCTTTTAAAGTTGCGGTTCCACAACCAAACAACATTTTCATCATCTGTGGTGAATGTTGTTTTATTAACCCAAGCCGCAATTCTGGAGCTGTTTTTTAAATTTATAATGCCTTTATTTTCTTTAAACCTGATTGACCCTTGATCAATCAATTTTCCGTCCTTGTCACGAACAATTATCTGTTGTCCGCTTCCGATTTTGCTTCTATTAATAACAACATATCCAATTAAAGAAGAATCTTGTCTCAAGTAAACACCGTTTTGTAAGTTTTGATCTTTAGAATTTTTAATTTGTAAAAGTTGTATACATAAAATTAAACATAAAAAGGAGACAGCAATAAAACTTAAGATTTTTAAATATTTTCTATATTTCACATTCAATACCGATTATAAATCGTCCAAACTATTATTTTGATATGTTAAATTGAAATACCTAAACCACGATTCATTTGCTTTAACATTGCAAATTATGCATCCCGATAAAACTAAAGAAAGAATTATAATTATAAATAATAAGTTTATATTCATTTATCTTTCTTTTCGCTCAAAATAATAGTTTGAAAAAACTTAATAATTATTCAATGAAGCATCTCTGTCGAATATATAACCGGAATCATAACTATAACGTGTTGAGTTATAACCATCGACAAATCCATCCCAGAAATCAGTAGAACAGCTTGAAAGAACAAACCCAAATGCCAACATCAATGCCAATACGAAAATTATTAATTTTCCTTTTCTCATATAAAAACTCCTTTAAAGCCTTGATTTTTCAAGACCTTGATAAAATTATCCTGCCCTCAAGAGCAGATATTTCTTTTTCATAAATAACTTTTATAAATTTAAGTGTGAACTTTTTAGCCGATGGCAACTAAATATAAACATTTAATCTTTGAATAAAACTAACGGCGCCTCCAAGTAACACCATCTAAGTTGTCTCTCAAGGTATTATTGTCGATGACAGTTAATTCTTGTTGTGTATTAGTTACACCTTCCGGTGCTCTATTGTTAAAACTTATAATAATAATTCCATTTCGGTGTATCCATTTTCCGCAAAGCCGATATACTGTACCGTCAACAGTCATTTCTATATTTCCATCAGTCCAAAATTTGATAGAATAACTTGTACCGCTTGCACCAAAAGTTCCGTTATTGGGTGAAAATGCAAAAACGCCGGTTATTGCAATTATCGAAAATAAAACAAGAACAAAAAAAACTCTCTTCTTCATTAGTAACCTTCCCTTCGTAAGTTTATCCTCATTACGCGGAGCAATTGTTACTGTCCTTATACAAGGACAATTTGACAAGATTTTCAAAATAACGCCTTTTGCCATCGTAACGAAATTTTGACTATTCATGAGGTTATTTATAAAACCCTCGTATAAATAAAGTACACTCAATTAAAATACGTGTCAAGAACTAATAACAAAATATATCGTTATTTTAAGATATAAAGAGATTATGGGTAAAAAAAAGCAAGATTTACGGCAAATTTTATCTGCAAATATTAAAGAACAGCGTAAAATTCTTGGAATTTCACAGGAAAAATTGGCAGAAAAGGCTGGTCTTTCATGGCAAACGGTAAATAGTATTGAATGTATGCGGACATGGGTCAGCGATAATACACTGGAAGCGCTAGCCTCTGTCTTTAAAATTGAAACTTTTCAACTGCTTATGCCGTTTGAAACAAGAGCTGCTATCTCCCTTAATTCCACTAAAGCCTTGCGAAAACTGGCAGAAGCCAAGAAAGAGTATGATGAAACTTTCGCTGAGATATATAATCAATTAAAGTAAAAATTTTTCTTATGAGTATAGGAAGCCCGCCGCCGCTTTTCATCGCCGGTAAAGGAAACCCATTATTAAGCCGAAAATCGATAAAGAAGTAAAAATTGCAAATTTTTTGTGTCATTTTCTGTGTAAATGGGCTTGAAATGGCGTGTTTACTGCCTTTTTACATCAAATATTTGCATTTTTTTTGAATTTATATCATACTTTAAGGTAACGGTGAAAAATTATGGCAGATTCAAATCTAACAAACTATATTGATACGCTCCAGCAATGCCTTGATGCTAAAAGGGAAACACTGGATAAGTCCGATTTGGGACAACTTAAAGAAGAACTTAGAGCTTTTCATATTTCTTATGCGTCATTGTATAATCTCTTTTTAAAGAAAAAATTAATCGACGAAGACCCTTACAAACAAGAAGCAAAAATCACCGAAATTGAAGTGCCGGATGCTACCATTTTTCAAGAAGCAAAACGGATTGAACAGCTTACAATCAGGCTTGCAAATTATGATAATCAATTAGACTACTTAGTCAATTTTTATCAGCTCGGTATCGATTTCTTAAACCTTGATCGTATCAAACGTATTATGGGGCTTGTGCGGTATATCGACTGGTCTTCTTTTTCTGCGGATTCCCCGAATCAAATGACTAAGTCAGTCGCTTTGCTTACTAATCAATCGAAAACCGGAGTCGATGCGCTTACTCTGAATATAATCGGTGAAAGCACTCAAAGACTGAATAAAACAACCGGTACGATATTGAAAATTATCAAAGACCTCAGTATTTATTATCGTGAAAAATATAAACTCAATGTCCGTTTAAATATTACAAAAGATATGTCGGCAGGCGAAGCGACAATGGAAGGTATCAGAAAAAAGATGCCTTCTGCAATGCCGGGACAGCCTTTTTACAAAGAATTAATCGATGAACTAATCAAAGAGGATTATTCCGAAAGCGGTTCAGATTTAAGGGATTCCATTCTTAATATTTTAAAAGTTAAAGAAAATAAACCGAAAGCTGCAAAACCCGGAGTTGTTTTTAAAAATATTCTTCTTGACGGAATTCAGGTTATCGGCGGTTCGGCAGGAACGCTCTCGGAAATTGCCTCAAAGATAGACGAAAATCATAATGTCCTTGAGAGCCGGAAAAAATCTTTTTTTGAATCTATTAAAAAATTAATCAGGCAGATTACCAATGCAGCACCGGAAGAAATTTTTTATACCATTGAATATCTTGATCCCACTAAAGGCGCTCCTGTAAAAGAAAAAATAAATTATCATCAGTTTAGGGATGATCTTGATAAACGAATTAGAATTTACAACAGTTTTGCACGAGGTCCTGCTTATCAAAAAATTGCCGCCATGACAGAAGATCAGATAATCGTTTATCTGGAAAGATATATCAAGGAATTAACACAACTTCACAGGACATTAAATTCTTTTGATGAGTTTTTTAAAGCAAATGTTGAGCCCGGCGAAAGGGATAAAATAAAGGGTATAAAACCTGATCTGTCTGCATTAAAAAACTCTTATGTAAAAGCGAATCAGCTGCGGCATGAATACAGTGCTCAGAAAGAAGAAGATGATCAAATGAAACGTCTCGGTGTCGGTACGTCTTCTCCTCCGCTTCCGCCTCCGCTCGCTCCGGCTAATGCGCCTCCTCCTGCCCCGTCTGCTTAAGAACTATCAAAGACGCTTGAATTGCCTCAAAATTTAGCCGATAATAGAAAAAATGGGTTAAAAATTGTCTAGTTTTATCAAATTGCTGTTAGCGTTCATAATTTCGATTCTCGTTATTGCAGGATTTATCTTTTTGGTAGATTTTGAGCTGCTGGAATTTGTTCAAGCGCGTTTTTATAACCCATCTGTTTTTAATTCTTATATCAAAGAAAATAATATTGACGCTGATATTGCTCAAAATCATATTTACGATCTTCAAAAAAAATTTGAAACTGTTTTAAAAGACCCTTCTGTACGCCGAAGTTTTTTATATTCACAGAGCAATGAAGATATTTTTGAAAGGTCGCGTATTTTCGGCATACTTTTAGAAACAACAAGCGGGCTTCAATCTGTTCAATTTGTTGACAGTAACGGATTAAGACTTCACTACTCAACCTCTCCGCGTGATATTATCAGCCAAAATATTAATTCAACGGCTTACCGTAATTACAACGAAGATGTTTTAGCATTGTCTTATGATACGGTTAATGTTCTTGCAGGCAGTGATGCGAAATTTACGATGGACGAAAAAACAGACAGGATCATTTTTTCTTTTCCGTTTAATGATTCAATGGATGTTTACAGAGGTACTGCGCTTTTTAATGTATCTGTCAGAGCCTTAGCCGAAAAATTTATAGAAGAGGGGCGTTTAAAAATTAATGAAGATGTTTCGTTGATCGGAAACCCTCCCGGTATTGTTTTAGGAATTCCAAGTTCTTCAAAATCAGATATTCTAAAAAAAATATCTGCAATATGGAACAGCGATCTTCCTGTTGCTGTTTTGTCATCGGTGCTTACAGCAAATACGGAACAAAATCGTTCCGCTCATACTTTATTCAACCGAGTCACAATTGATGCGGCAGACTCAGGCGTTAAGTATTCGCTTATTTCTTTAAAAACAGATCGCGGTCTTTTTTTCGGGCGTTTAACAAACGAGTATTTATTTACAATTTCAAATTCCATGAAGCTGATCTTACAGCTTTCTATTTTTTTAACCATCTTTCTAACGCTTTTTTTTATTTTTAATTTAAAACCTAATGCAATAACACTTGTACGAAACCGCATCAAACATCTGCGCGAAAACCTTTTTGAACAATTATATGTAAATAAAACCAGCCACGAAAGAGCAAAATGGATTCTGGAACTTGAACAGCGCCGCGAAGAAATCCGCACAGCATTAAAACGAAATCTTATATTGGGAAAACATCAAAGAAAAAATATCGACAGTATTATAGATAAATCGTGGGATGAATTGTTAACCGTCATTAAATCAGGCAGCGGAACAGAGCAGAAAACAGAGAGTAAAGAAAGTATTGTTGAGCTTGAAGAAGTTGAAGTGTTAGACGAAGCAGAAGCGCTTGAAGAGATAGATGAAGCTGAAGAACTCGAAGAAGTTGAAGCGTTAGAAGAAATAGACGAGGCGGAAGAGCTTGAAGTAATAGAAGAACTTGAAGAGATAGATGAGGTCGAAGAACTTGAAGAGGTAGAAGTATTAGAAGAAATAGGCGAAGCAGAAGAACTTGAAGTATTAGAAGAGCTTGACGAAGTTGAAGAAATAGAAGAAGCGCAAGAGCTTGAAGTTTTGGAAGAACTAGAAGAGGTTAAGGAAAATGCCGGTGCAGAAATTAATAGAATCGAAGTAAATGATGATATTGATTTTATTGAAGAAATTGATGACAGCGAAGAAGAAATTGAAATTAATTATGTAATTGAAGCGCCCAGTTTTGCTGATCTTGAAATGGGAGCATTTGACGAAATAGAAGAGTATTTTGAATTAGATGAAATTGAAAAAGAAGCAGAATTTTCAAATATCGAAGTTCTTGATGAAATTAAAGAAACAGAAGTAATTGAAGATATTACAGAAAAAGAAGAAACCGCTTTAATTTCTCTTGATGGTTTAGATGAAATATTTGACAGAGCCGATGCCGAAGTTTATGCAAGGAAATCAATTTTTGGTTCTTCAGAAGGTCTTCTTAAAAAAGCAGAGAAAAAAAGCAAACAAAAACGAAAAGGTCTTCTTGAAGCGGCAAACAATGTATTTAAAAAAAATAAAAGAAAAAGAAAGGGAAAAGGTCTTCTTGCTCTTGCAGCCGAGATCGAACCTGAAAAATCAAAATCAGGTCTTCTTGCAACTGCCGATAAAATTAAACTAAGCAAAGAAAATATTTCCGACGAGATTGATATTGTTTCTCCGTTTTCTTCGATGTTTTCTAATTTAAAAGATGAGTAACAAATTAGCGCATTAAAATCAGCGGATTAACCGTAGCTCCGTTTTTAAAAACTGTAAAATGCAGATGAGGACCGGTACTTAAACCGGTGTTACCGACATCGCCGATGCGTTCATTCTGAGCGACATATGCACCTGTTCTTGTCCGGATTACACTCAAGTGTCCGTAGAGGGTGCGGTAACCTGAGTGATGGTTGATTATTACATAGTTGCCGAAGACATTGTCCCATCCTACCCATCCTACCCTGCCTGCCATTGCAGCTCTGACCGGTGTGCCGACTCTTCCGCTGATGTCGATGCCGTCGTGGAATTGGCGGCGGCTTGGGTTGAAGGGGTCTCTTCTGTAGCCGTAATATGAAGTAAGAGCGCCTTGAAGCGGCCAGATAAATAAGTCGCCGTTAATCTCCTGAAGCCTTGCATAATCAAGGCGGGCGCCCGGTATAAATAGGTCTGTCCCTGTCACTATTCTTTCAGAAAAAAGTTCGTTTACTGCCTGAATTGCTTCCGGCTCTAATTTATATTTTTCTGCAACAGCGCTTAAAGTTTCGCCGTTGCGGACAGTGTGTATAATTCCGTCTTGATTTGGAATTTTCAATACTTTGCCGACTTGAAGAAGACGGGAATTTGTAACTTTATTGACAGTAATAATTGTATCTTGATTTAAACCGAAATTGACGGCGAGCGTGCTGATATTTTCTCCGCTTTTTACTGTGTAAGAATCGTAAAGGAGGGTGCGGGTTTTAGATAGGGTATCTGCAAACTCTGTTTGTGCATCAGTATCTAAGGGTATCTCTGTATTATTGGCATCGGCGGTGATTTCTTCAAAAAGAACGCCCCCTCCTATGCCGTGTTCATCGATTGTTTCCGGAATTTGCTGTTTTTGATACTGTATAGGGCTTAAAAGAAAAACCAGACATAAAAAAGCCATTAATCTGAAGAGATTTTTGCTTTTTATACCTAAAACCGTAGTTTCAGTTATACTTTTCTCATACAGTGTTTTCATAAAATCAATATAACCTTTTTCGCAACTCAGGTTCAAGTGGCAGCCGCTGTCAGATTGTATTATTTTGCTTCACTTTCCAGCATTTTTAATAAATCTCTGATTTCTGCCGCTTGTTCGTATTCTTCTTCGGCAACCGCTTGTTCAAGTTGTTCCCTAAGAGACTTATACTTATTATCGGAAATTTCTTCAATTTCATTCATAAAATAAGACAACTCTACCCCCGTTTGTTCAATAATTGAAGATGCAATATAGATAGGGCATTTTTTACGGGCTGCAATGGCAAGGGCGTCAGAAGGGCGGCTGTCGAGGATTAGCGGGTTTTCGTTGGTATATTCGCCGCCTGTTATTATTAACCGGGCATGAAAAACATCATTTTTTAATTCAAAAACTTCAATTTTCTTTACAGCAAGATTTACGCAGGCAAGCATATTTAAAAAAAGATCGTGAGTATGAGGGCGCACCGGATTTAATCCGTCTTTGCCGATTAAAATCGACTGCATTTCCAAAGTGCCGATAAAAATCGGGACGGCAACTTCTTTGTCTTTCGGTTTTAACAGAACGGCGTTGCCGTGACTTGTTTTGAGAATCGACCATATTTCACTGATGTACATATCTTTCACATTTTTTCCTTAAATCGCATCGCACGCCGCTTTAGCCGCGCAGATTAACTTATTATTTTGAGAAATCCTTCAAGTAATTTTCTGCCGTCCTCGTTTATTGCAAAGCTTGCAAATTCATCTGAGTTAAAAATATCTTTTGTTTCTTTTAAAAACGATTTTGCTTTTTCTTCCGCTTCTGCAAAAACAACAGAATTGGATAAAAGATCGATCATATCTTCAACTTCAGGTGCGGTTGAGCCTGACATTTTTGCTTCGCTGAAATAATAAAAAACTTGATTCTTTTTATCAGGGTATTTATTAAGGAATAAAAGAATTGGGAGGCTTTTTTTCCCTTCCACTATATCATCTCCGCGTTTTTTTCCATAAACACCTGTTGTAAGGTTTTTTACATCATCAAGTATTTGAAAACCGATTCCCATCGAGTCTGCCGCTTCGCCTAAAAGTTTTATTACTTCCTGCGGAGCGCCTGCTGCAATTGCACCTAACTCTACCGCTAAACGTGCAAGACTTCCTGTTTTTAAAGCGCACATTGTATAGTAGTCGTCGATCTCAGGAACAAAAGTAATTTCTCTGTGCCAATTTATATCCAGCGATTGCCCTAAATGAAGCCTTCTTATACACTCTGCCCATTTTTTTAAGATTAATTCTTTATTATTAATTTGGCTGTTTTCCAGACAAGATAAAGCTAAAAAATATAAAAACGAGCCTGAGTTTATTGCTATATCTTCGCCGAACATTTTATGAATGGAAGGTTTTCCGCGTCTTTCATCAGATCCGTCTTCGATATCATCATGTATTAAGCTTGCGTTATGCGCAAGTTCTGTAATGGGTGAAAGCGGGATAGCGTTGTCTCCGCCACCCAAAGTTTCGCAAACCAGAGACATTAACAAGGGGCGCCAGCGTTTTCCGCCTCTGAAAGTCAATTCTCTGGGCGGAGCGAGCAGCATTTTCTGCGCTTCTGTGCTTATTTTTTTACCGATAGTGCCGAACACAGTTTCCGCCCAATCAGAATTCGGTTCTTGAGGCAGCCATTGTTCCAGCACTGTTTCAATTTTTTTAAGTCTTTGTGTATACTCTTGATCCATAAGTTATTATACTGAATTTTAATGGCAGATTACAAGAAACCAGACCACTGGCAGCAGAAAGCGCGCAAGGAAGGGTATCCTGCCCGTTCTGTTTACAAATTAAAAGAGATTGATGAAAAACTCGGTCTTTTTAAAACATCCGGGCAAATGTTACGCATACTGGATATAGGAGCTGCACCCGGCAGCTGGAGTCTCTATGTTCTGCGTAAAATACCTTCTAACAGTTTTCTTGCTGCCGTCGATCTTTCCCCTCTTTCCCGCGAGTTTGATAAAGGGCTTTTTGATAACGGTAATTTTTTCTTTGTTCAAGGCGATGTTACGGCACAGGATGTAGGGGAGGCTCTTTTATCAAAAGGACCTTTCTCGGTCATCATAAGCGATGCAGCGCCCAATACCACAGGCAATCATACAGTGGATTCAGCCCGTTCGCTTGGTTTGGCGGAAACCGCCGTTTCCTTTGCAGAGACTGCTCTTGTTTCAGGCGGCAATCTTGTTGTCAAAATTTTTCAAGGCAGCGGCACTGACACCCTCTTAAAACATATGAAAACTATTTTTAAAACAGCAAAGAGCTTTAAACCTCAGGCTTGCCGCGGAGAATCGGTAGAAACGTATTTTATCGGATTAAGTAAGTTATAAAATTCATAAAAATATACAATAGTTTTCTTTATTTACTTCAAAATATTGATAAATCACTAAAAAATAATAATTTATTATGTTTATTATGATATTGTTAGAAATTAAATAATTTACTATAATTATTCTTATGACGAGAGGAACTTTTATAGTAGGAAATGAATCTGCACTTTGCCGTGCCGTTGAAGCTGAAACTATTAAAAGAGTTGATAAATATGCTTGTGCGTTTATACCTAATAAACTTTCCGAAACAATTTCGTCAGATTTATCCTCTGAATCTGAAAATGAAAAGTGTCAGTCCCTTGATTGGAATCCTTCAAGTCCTATTTCGGCAAGAGCTTTGGTGCTTGCCGCAGAAAACCGTTTAGAAGCTATTGATGAGGCGATACTTGTCTGTTCACCTCCTGTTATCCGCAGCAGCCCTTCCGGGCTTTCTTTTTCTACTGTAGAAATTATGGTAAACGACCATATTAAAGGCTGGTTTTTTCTTGTAAAAGAAATCACAAAAATGTTTAAAAACAGGGAACGCGGAACCTTAGCCCTTGTTTATCCCGATATTGCTTCCGGCAAAGAAGTTGATATTCTGGGGGCATCGGCTCTTTCATCTTTCCGCACTTTAGTTCAATGTTTGTTATCTTCCGCCAACAAAGAACCGTATTCAACCATCGGTTTTTCAACCACTGATTCAGGAAACGAAACCGCTTTCGCTTCTTTTATTTATAAATCCATTGATGAGCTGTCAAAACGCTCTAACGGCAAGTTGTTTAAGTTTGGTAAGTTTAGTTTTTTTAAATAATTATGTTTATAAACAGAGTTTGTAAACTTTGTTTATACAGCTTTTTATAATTAGAATATGAAAAGGATGGATAATTTAAAGTGAAAACTATTTTTGTTGTGGACGATAACAATGTAAATTTGGTTTCAGCAGACGAGGCTTTGTCAAAGCATTACCGTATTTTTACTTTACCTTCCGCTGCCAGTATGTTTGAACTTTTAGAAGATATAAGACCGGACCTGATCTTATTGGATATTTTAATGCCCGATATGGACGGTTTTGAAACATTAAAACAATTAAAAGAAACAATCCATTTAGCCGACATTCCTGTTATTTTTCTTACAAGCAGAACCGATGCATCAACAGAAGCGCTTGGTTTTGAAATGGGAGTTGTTGATTTTATTTCCAAACCTTTCTCAAGACCGGTTTTATTAAATCGTATAAAAATCCATTTGGGAATTGAAGATATAATTCATGAACGCACAGACAGTTTGATGAAATTAAAAAACGGTATTTTATCAGTTTTGGCTAACATGGTTGAAAACCGCGACGGTATTACAGGCAAACACATTGAGCGCACAACATATTTTATCAGATTGCTTCTTAAAGTAATGATAGAAAAAAAAGTTTATTTTGATGAAATATCGCAATGGGATTTAGAGCTGGCGATTTCTTCTGCGCGTCTGCATGATATCGGGAAAATTACCATAACAGATTTAATTTTAAACAAGCCAGGAAATTTATCTGTAGATGAATTTGATACGATAAAAACCCATGTTGCAGAAGGCGAAAGAATAATCGACAGGATTATGGAAGAATCAGGTGACGAAGCGTTTTTGCAATATGCAAAATTATTTGCTGGTTATCATCATGAAAAATGGGACGGGTCAGGTTATCCTTACGGATTAAACGGCGAAAATATTCCGCTTCAAGGGCGCATCATGGCGATAGCAGATGTTTACGATGCGCTTGTTTCCAAGCGTTCTTATAAACCTGCGCTTTCACATGCAGAAGCTGTAGATATTATCCTTAAAAACAGCGGGAAGCATTTTGATCCTGATTTGATAAAAGTATTTTTGTTATGCGAAAAAGATTTTGAAAAAGCAGGCAGTGAATGAAGCGGTTGTTAAAGAATTGCAGAATTCTTTTTTTCTTTTTATTTATTTTATGCCTTGCAGGGTGTGTTAAAAAAACAGAAGAAATTCATTTATCTCCGATTCAAACATTTCAATCATATATAGATATTCCCGGTATAACAAACGAGGAAATTGCTGCCATAAAGTTATTGCAAAAAAATCACGCTTCTTTTAATTACGGAGTGATTCATTCAACAGAAGCGTTTATAAAAAATGACGGCAGATTCGGAGGTTATTCTTCGTTGTTATGCGAATTACTGTCAAATCTTTTCGGGATTCCTTTTAATCTTAAAATATTCAACTCGAATGATTTACTGGATAAATTAGATTCAGGGGAGATTGATTTTTCCGGTAATATGATGACCAGCGAAGAATATTTAAAAAAATATATAATGTCCGACACAATTGCAGAACGGCAATTTGTAAGGATCAGACTGGAAAGCAGCCCCTCTGTTGAACAAATTCAAGAGAAGCGCAAGGTAAAATATGCGTTTGCCGCTGACACGCCGATAGAAGACGCTGTCGGGGCTGTGATCGGAAGAGATTCATATGAACCTGTAATGGTAGATAATTATTCGCAAGCATATCAAGTTCTTGAAAACGGAGAAGCAGACGCTTACATTGCGTCAAGTGTTAATGCCGTTGCATTTATTGATTACGATGATATAATCATCGAAGATTTTTTCCCTTTAATTTTTAATCCGGTATCAATGGCGGCTGCAAAACAATCTTTGCAGCCGATAATTTCTGTTTTTACAAAAGCTTTGCGGAACGGCATGATGCCGTATTTAAATAAATTATATAATCAGGGATACAAAGATTATTTAAAACATAAAATGTCTGTGTGGCTTACAAATGATGAGCGTGTTTATATTAATAAAATGACTGCACAAAATAATTCAATCCCTATTGCAGCCTACAACAGCAATTACCCGCTTAGTTTTTATAATATACGCGAAAGAGAATGGCAGGGTATTTATTTTGATTTATTAGAAGAAGTAAAATTACTTACGGGGCTTAATTTTAATGTTGCACATGATGAGTTTACCGGATTTCTTGTTATAAATGAAATGCTTTTAAGCGGAAAAGCTGTTTTAATTCCTGAGTTGATTTGGAAAAAAGAAAGGGAAGAATTATATATTTGGTCTGATAATGTTATTTTAAATGATCATTATGCGCTTGCTTCAAAAATAGAGCATTCTAATATCACACTGAATGATATCTTGCATGAAAGAATCGGTCTTGCAAGAAATACAATTCATGCTGAAATGTTTATGCAATGGTTTCCAAACCACATGAATATTGTTCAATACGATTCCATAGATGATGCTTTTAAAGGTTTACAGAATAATGAAGTAGACATGGTTATGACAACGCAAAGAAGGCTTTTGCAGATAACGCATTTTATGGAAAATCCGGGTTATAAGGCAAATATTATTTTTAACCAGCCTATAGAAACCAGATTTGTTTTTAATAAGAATCAATCTATTTTACGTTCTATTATTGAAAAAGCGTTAAAATTAACCAATGTTGACGGGATTGCAGTACAATGGACGCAGAGAACCTATGATTACCGCACAAAAGTAATAGAAGCGCAAAGACCGCTGATGTTAGGTGCAATCATTTTATTCAGTTTAATTTTAATTTTAGCAACAATTATTTTTATTGTAAGTAAAGTTCAGTCAATTAAATTAAAAAAAGATCATGAGCGTACCAGAGTTATGCTGGATACACTTCCTATGGCATGCTTTATTGGAAATGCGGACGGATCGATCTACGATTGCAATACCGAAGCAGTGCGGCTTTTTGAATTAAAAAACAAAAAGGAATTTATCGATAATTTTAAAAAACTTTCGCCGGAATATCAGCCCGACGGGCGAAAATCAATTGATGCGACACTTAATAACGGGTTTATGGCAATGAAAGACGGTAAATATGTTTTTAATTGGACGCATCAATTACTGGATAAAACTCAAATCCCTACAGTTGTCACACTTGAATCTGTTGTTTACAGAAATGAAAAAGTCCTGATAGCTTATGTCCGCGATATACGCGAGCAAAGAAAAATGATGGGAGAGATCGAGAGGCAAAACGAACTTTTTAAAGCGGTGAACAGTGTGTCATCAATTTTGCTTGATCCGGATATTCAAAACTTTGATGATAATTTAATAATATCGATGGGTATTTTAGCGAAAGCAGTGGATGTCGATCGTGTATGTATATGGAAAAATCATAAAAAAGACGGGAGGCTGTGCTGCACCTTAACTTACGATTGGGTAAGCAGTTTCCGTCCGCCTGTGTTAGGTGAATATTACGAAGAAGCGTTTTATGATGAAACCTTGCCGGGTTGGGAAGAAATTCTTTCTCAGGGGAAATGTATTAATAACCTTGTTCGTGATTTATCTGCTGCTGAGCAAATGATGTTTAAGGCAATAAGAGTTTTATCAGTTTTTATTGCACCTGTGTTTGTACACGATTTATTCTGGGGTTTTGTCGGCTTTGATAATTGCCATAATGAGCGTGCATTCACGGATAATGAAAGTATGATTATGCGCTCTTCAGGACGCATGATCGCTAATGCATTTATCCGTAACGGTATGACCCAAAATCTTCTTGATATTACAACAAAGCTGGAAGCAGCGGTAGATAAGGCAAATGAAGCGAACACAATTAAAACAAAATCGCTTAACTCTCTTGAGCGTATACTTGATAGTATAGATGCGTTTATTTATGTAACTGTTCCCGGTACAGGCGAATTGCTTTTTGTTAATAAAAAAATGAAAAAAACGTTTAACATTGAGCATGATGATATTGTCGGGAAGTATTGTTACAAAGTTTTCGGAAGGAACACCGATCAGATGTGCGATTTTTGTCCGTGCTTTCAGCTTAATTATGAGCCGGATAAGATCATCGTTTGGGATGAATATGCTGATGTTCTTGATCGTTATATCCGTCATGCAGATTGCTATATTGATTGGCCCAGTGGCGAAAAAGTTCATTTGCAGCATGCTGTTGATATTACAGAATTGCTTGTTGCAAAAGAACAAGCCGAACAAAGCAGCCGTTACAAAAGCGCATTCCTTGCAACAGTGAGTCATGAGATACGCACTCCGATGAACTCAATTTTAGGTATAGCGGAAATCCAGCTGCAAGATGAAGACCTTCGTCCGGAAACAGAAGATGCGTTTAGTAAAATATATGAGTCAGGCGATTTGCTGCTTAATATTATTAATGACATTCTTGATCTTTCAAAAATCGAAGCCGGTAAATTAGAAATCGCTCCTGTCAGATACGATATAACAAGTTTAATTAATGATACCGCCCAATTAAATTGCCTGCGTTATGAAAGCAAGCCGATATTATTCAGCGTTCAAATTGATGAAAACACTCCTCTTGAATTATTCGGTGATGAGCTTCGTATTAAACAAGTGTTGAATAACGTTCTTTCTAATGCGTTTAAATATACCGATGAAGGCGAAGTTGTTTTTACAGTTAGCTCTGAAATTACTTCAGAAGTGCAAACTGTTTTAACTGCACAAACACATGATAATGTTGTGCTTGTTTTTAAAGTCAGCGATACAGGGCATGGGATGTCGGATAAACAAATTAAAAAACTTTTTGATGAGTATACACGCTTTGATACTGATGCTAACCGTACTACAGTCGGCACAGGTCTTGGTATGAATATTACAAAACGTCTTGTTGATTTAATGGACGGAAACATTATTGTAAAGAGCGATCCGGGAAAAGGTTCTGTGTTTACGGTGAGCATTCCGCAAAAACGTATCGGCACATTTGTCTGCGGTCCAACATTCGCCGATGATTTGAGAAATTTCCGTTTTAAAACAGGTACAATCAAGAAAAAAACACAATTTTTGCGGGAATATATGCCTTACGGAAATGTTCTTGTCGTTGATGATGTTGAGTCAAATATTTATGTTACCAAAGGTTTATTATTGCCATACGGTTTAAATATAGAGACAGCAACAAACGGGTTTGAAGCAATTGAAAAAATAAAAAACGGCAATGTATACGACATTGTATTCATGGATCATATGATGCCTAAAATGGACGGCATAGAAGCAACAAAAATTATCCGCAATATGGGATACACCAATACAATAATTGCATTAACCGCCAATGCTCTGATAGGACGGGCTGAGATGTTCCTTAGAAACGGATTTGACAGTTTTATTTCTAAACCGATTGATTCGCGCGAGCTAAATCTTTTATTAAATGATTATATAAGAAATAAAAAACCGCCTGAAATTGTTAATGCAGCACGGCGTGAACAAAAAGAAAAAAACTCAAAAACTGCACAAACAAAATTTGCAGTTTTTGAAAATATTAAAAGTGTATTTGAAAAAGATGCGTTTTTTGTACAAGACGCGGAAAATGCAATAACAGTACTCAGCAATTTATATAAAATAATAGATAACATAGAAGACGATGAGTTAAAATTGTATATCACTACGGTTCATGGAATGAAAAGCGCTCTTTCCAACATCGGCGAAAAAGATTTGTCTGCCAATGCATATAAATTGGAAAGAGCGGGCGACGAAAAGAATTTCTCTGTTATAGCAAACGAAACTCCTATCTTTATAGCTGATCTTAAAACTTTAACAGAGAAATTAAAACCGGAAGATAAAGATAGTGATATAGAATTAAAAGAAGAAGATAAAGTTTATTTACGGGAAAAAATCACATTAATAAAAACTGCTTGTGAATCCTTTGATAATAATACTGCAAAAGAAGTCTTAGAAGATTTAAAAAAGAAAGAATGGACAAGGCAAATAAATCAAATTTTAAGTGAAATTACAGTGCATATTTTACACAGCGCGTTTAAGAAAGCTGTGGCTGCAGCGGAAAATTTAATTACTATGATTTAAAATTATAAATTTAATTTTTAAATTTATAAATGCAAATTAGTAAACGGAGATAACATGACCGCTAGTATTATGCTCACTATTACAATGGTTTCATTATTATTATTTGTCACGATGGGATTATTATATTTCAGACTTATTGTTGAAAGAAGAGAAGTTAAAAATCGGGATATATTGCTTAATACAGTTAATGAAGTAGCTTCCCTTCTTTTAAGTTCAAAAACAAATCAATTTACCAGAGATATGAATTTTTGCATGGGTTTAATTGCATCTGCTGTTAAAGTAGATCGCGTATATGTTTGGAAAAATGTAACAATAGATAATCAGTTATGTCACACGCAAGTTTATGAATGGTCGGAAGGCGCAAAACCGATGCAAGGACATGAAAGCACAATAAATATGCCGTATGATAATGTTCCGGGCTGGAAAGAAAAACTTTCTTGCGGATATTGCATCAACGGTATTGTGCGTGATATGACTCCAAAAGAGCAAGAAATATTTGTCCCGCATGATATAATCTCAATTTTAATTGTACCTGTTTTTGTAGATGATCAATTCTGGGGTTTTGTCGGTTATGATGATTGTCATAAAGAACGTCATTTTTCTATAAACGAAGAAGCAATTTTACGCTCAGGCAGTTTACTTATCGCGCACGCCTTAGTCCGTAACGAGATGACAGAAAACCTTTGGGATTCAACCGCGCAAATGGAACAAGCTTTAGATGAAGCACGCAGCGCTAATGAAGCCAAGTCTAATTTTCTTGCAACAATGAGTCATGAAATACGCACTCCGATGAATTCGATTATAGGAATAGCGGAAATTCACCTGCAAGACGGTAATCTTAACCCTGACATGAATGAAGCGTTTAACAAAATATATGAGTCAGGTGATATGCTTCTTAAAATTATAAACGACATTTTGGATATTTCTAAAATAGAAGCGGGTAAACTGGAGCTTAACCCTATTAAATACGATGTCCCAAGTTTAATTAACGATACCGCTCAATTAAATTGTTTGCGTTATGAAAGTAAGCCTATATTATTTACTATCAATGCAGATGAAAACACTCCCAATGATTTAATAGGCGATGAACTTCGCATCAAACAAATTTTAAATAATATTTTATCCAATGCGTTTAAATACACAGATGAAGGAAAAGTTGATTTTTCTGTAACAAGCGAAAGAAAAATTGTAAACAATGAGTTAGGTGATGAAGTAATGATTGTTTTCTGTGTTAAAGATACTGGTCAAGGTATGACGCAAGATCAAATAGGAAAACTTTTCAATGAGTTCACGCGATTTAATATTGAAAATAATCGTACAACTGTAGGTACAGGATTAGGTTTAAGTATTACAAAACGCCTTGTTGATTTAATGAACGGAAGTATCATTGTAGAAAGCGAACTTGGCAGAGGAACGAGTATAACAGTTTACATTCCGCAAAAACGCATAGGTACTGATGTATGCGGTCCTGAAATTGCAGAAAAATTGCGTAATTTCCGTTTTGAAAGTGCTGCGTTTAAAAAGAAAATGCAATTTTCGCGTGAATATATGCCTTACGGGAATGTTCTTGTTGTTGATGATGTTGTCTCAAATATTTATGTTACTAAAGGAATGCTAAAACCTTACGGATTGAATATCGATACTGTTTTCAGCGGCTTTGAAGCGATTGATAAAATAAAAAACGGCAATAAGTATGATATTGTTTTTATGGATCATATGATGCCCAGAATGGACGGTATTGAAGCGACAAAAATAATTCGCGGTATGGGATATACAAAAACGATAATTGCACTTACTGCCAATGCATTAATCGGACGAGAACATATGTTTTTACAAAACGGTTTTGACGGTTTTATTTCCAAACCGATAGACTCGCGTGAATTAAATCTTGTGCTGATAGAATTTATTAAAAATAAAAAACCTCCTGAAATTATTGAAGCTGCAAAACAAGAACGTGCAAAACATCTTACTAATGAAGATGCAAACTTCGTTTGTGCTTCCAAAGAGTCAAGCAGCGAAATGGAAAAATGTTTTGTACAAGATGCAGAAGAAGCCATTAATGTTTTGGAAAAACTGGGAGAAAGTTATGCTGAGTATAACGAAGAAGAAAAAAAGCTTTATACAACTACCGTTCATGGAATGAAAAGCGTTCTTGCCAATCTTGGTAAAAAGGATTTATCTGCAATTGCAGCAATACTTGAACTTGCCGGAGAAGAAAATAACACAGCATTAATGCAAAGAGAAACCGCATTTTTTAAGTTATCGCTTAAAATAATGATTGAAGAATTTAAAAAGAAAAAAGAAAGCAAAGAAGAAATTGAAAATATCTCTGATGAAGATATAGTTTATTTAAATGAAAAAATACAATTAATTAAACAAGCTTGTGCAAATATTGATAAAAATGCGGTAAAAGAAGTATTGGATAGTTTAAAACAAAAAAAATGGACTAGCCGAATTAATAAAGTATTAGATGAAATATCTTTGCATATATTACATAGTGCTTTTAAAAAAGCTATAGCAGTAGCAGAGCTATTCTTAAACCCTAATTAAATAGTATGATATAAAAAGGCGGGTAAGTATGTGAAACAAAAATCAATATTTCTCAAAATAAGAAAATATACAGGGCTTATTGTTGCTATCGTAGTAGTATCGTTTACTGCGATTATGGGAGTAGGATTGTATGTCTTAAGAGAAAATGTAGTAAGTACAAGCACATTTTTGGGACGCACAGCAGTAACCGAAGCAAAACATGCAATGTTAAAACATATTAAAGACTATGATTCTATCGAAGCAGAGGAAATAATAACTACAACATTTGATATAGAACAAGATATTAATAATTTAACAAAATCAATAATAGAAGCTATTAATTTAGTGTTTGTTACTATTATTATAATTTCGCTGATCGTAATCGGTATTGTTATTATTTCTGTCTATTTTATTTCCAAACGGCTTGCAAAAAGCATAACACAGCCTATTCAGAAATTAACAGACGGTGCAGAATTAATTAGCAGCGGAAAGATAGATCATATTTTAGAAGTTAATACCGGAAACGAAATGGATAAACTGGCAGCAACTTTTAATACAATGATCTTAAGTTTAAAAGAATTGTCTGCCGAAAAAAATAAAGCGGTTGAAGAAAAAGAATCGTTGGTTATCTTTGAAAATATATTAAACGGATTAGATGTAATGATATACATTACAGATCCTAAAACAAGTAAGATTCTCTTTATGAATAAAAATATGAGAATACATTACAACATAACAGGTGATTGTGTCGGAGAATTATGTTATGAAATTTTACAAAAAGATTTTACCGAAAGATGCAGTTTCTGTCCTTGTTTTAAATTGGATATAGACCCTTATAGAGCGATCATATGGGAAGAACACAGCTCCTTAACAAAACGTATTTACCGGAATATAGACAGATATATAAGATGGCCTAACGGACAGATGGTTCATATGCAGAATTCTGTTGATATGACAGAACTAATAGAAGCAAAAGAATATGCTGAACAATCAAGCCGTTATAAAAGCGCGTTTTTAGCAACAATGAGCCATGAGATTCGCACTCCCATGAACTCTATACTTGGCATTGCAGAAATACAATTACAAAATACAAATCTTTCCGAAGAAGCAGAAGAAGCGTTCGAAAAAATACATGAATCCGGTGATATGCTGCTTAACATTATTAACGACATCCTCGATCTTTCAAAAATTGAAGCAGGTAAAATGGAATTGACTGTTGCCAAGTATGATATTCCCAGCTTGATTAATGATACAGCGCAATTAAATTGTTTGCGTTATGAAAGCAAAGCGATACTTTTTAATCTTCAGGTAGAAGAAAACACGCCTCTTGAATTATACGGCGACGAACTTCGTATCAAACAAGTTTTGAATAACGTACTTTCCAATGCATTTAAATATACGGAAGAAGGAGAAATTGTTTTTACAGTTTTCTCTGAACCTGCAGACTTAAATAGTTCGGATAACGATGATGAAATAACAATTGTTTTTTGCATAAGCGATACCGGCAGAGGTATGACGCAAGATCAAATAGATCAATTATTTGATGAATATTCGCGTTTTAACACAGAAGCAAACAGAACAACAGAGGGCGCCGGATTAGGAATGAACATTGCAAAACGCCTGATTGATTCGATGGACGGAAGCATTACTGTAGAAAGCGAATGTGAAAAAGGTTCTGTGTTCACTGTGCGTATACCGCAAAAAAAAGCAAGCGATGATGTATGCGGAAAAGAATTGATTGAAAAATTAAAAAATTTCCGTTATCAAAAATCATCGATAACAAAAAAGACGCAGTTCTTGCGTGAATATATGCCGTATGGCAGTGTTTTTGTAGTAGACGATGTAGAATCAAATATTTATGTTATTAAGGGAATGTTGCTGCCGTATGGTTTAAAAATAGATGTAGTAAGAAATGCGTTTGATGCAATTGATAAAATTAAAGCCGGCAGCGAATACGATATTATTTTTATGGATCACATGATGCCGAAAATGGACGGAATGGAGGCTACAAAAATAATACGCAAAATGGGTTATAAACATGCTATTGTTGCATTGACAGCGAACGCTTTATTAGGACGGGCAGAAATGTTTCTGCAAAACGGTTTTGACGGTTTTATTTCAAAGCCGATAGATTCACGGGAATTAAATCTATTGTTAAACGAGTTTATAAAAAATAAAAAACCGCCCGAAGTAGTAGAAGCGGCACGTCAGGAACAAAGAGAAAAACAAAATAAAAATATCGTTGTACAGCATACGAATGCTTTTGAAAAAGAGGCATTTTTTATTCAAGATGCAGAGAATGTGCTTCTTGTGCTGGAAGGTTTCGGCGATAAATTACTTGAGCTTGATAATAAAGAATTAAAATCCTATATAACCGCTGTTCATGGAATGAAAAGCGCTCTGGCAAATATTGGTGAAAAAGATTTATCCGACGTTGCACTTAAATTAGAAAAAGAGGGAGAGAAAAATAATTTAAAATATCTTTCAACGGAAACTCCCGGTTTTATTAATGCACTGAAAGGATTGATAGAAAAATACAGAATTGTTGATGATGAAGAAGAACACATTATAGAAATATCCAGCGAGGACGCTGTTTATTTACGTGAAAGATTAACTCAAATAAAAACAGCTTGCCAATCATTTGATAAAAACGGCGCAAAAGCAGCATTGGAAGATTTAAAAAAGAAAGAATGGCCCAAGCACATAAATGGCGTTATTCATAACATAGCAATGCATATTTTGCACAGCGCATTCAAAAAAGCTGCCGCTCTTGCAGAAAATTTTACATCAAGGGCTTCTCCTATTCGCGGGCATCATCAGGACGGCTGGTAAAATTTATTTTTCAAAAATAGATTTTTTAATTCTGCGTAAGAGGCTGATTTTAGCAAGCGGTATTCGTAAAAGTTCTTTTTGTTTTCCGTCGTTTTCTCCGTCCGGAACAACAATCAAGAAAAGTTCATTTCCTTCTTTCTCAAGAGCTTTTGGTATTCCAAATATTTTTTCTTCGTCCGTTTTGCTTCCTGCTTCTTGCTTCGCGGCACCGGAAGTGTCGTTTTTTCGAGGCCAAATAATCTCAACAGGAGATTTTTGAATTATCGCTTGTTTTGCAATATTTTGTTTTCCCGAATAATCCATGTGCCGCGCTTCAATTTTCTCGTAACGGATATCCGTTTCTTTTAACTGCATTTCGCAAACTACAAGCCGTCTGTCTATCCTTGCGGAAAGTTCTTTTCTTTCAGAATCACTTATTGGTAATTTTTTTAATATAGCGTGAAATTCCGCCCCCGCAGTTTTTGCTGCGCCCGATGCTTTAGCTGTACCTGTTGTATTTGCTGTTTCATCAGTTAGGAAAATATCTTTAATTGAAATAATAGAAGGCGAAGGGAAATTTTTAAATGATGATGTAAAAAGAGAATTTGCTTCATTGTTCCGTATAAAAACAGTTTTCTGTTTACGCTGTTTTAACTGTGCAATAATATCAATGCCTGCATTACGAAGCGCTTCTGCCGCATTTTCATTTGAGCTTTCGTCAAGTAAATATAAACCGGGCGCTAATGTTTCAATAATAAGTTCAGAAAGAGGCATTGTCTCTGTTAAATAACGGTGTTCCTCTGAAAGTTTTAAAATAACACCTTTTTTTAATGAAACTTCTCCGTATCGTTTTTCCCAATCTTTTAAATTCCAGATTAAAGTTTCATCTGCTTTCTTGCAGGATAACTTATTTAATAACGAAATAATTTCTTCTGAGTTAATATTGTTGTTAAATGCGCGGAGAACTGAATCTCTGTCTAGTTCAAATCTGGAAATTGTGCCGTATTCTTTAATATTCATAAAAGAAGAAAGACTGATTGCATCACAAAAACTAATTTCCGGATAGACCAGAATTGAAATATTAGAATCAAATGCTATCAATGCTTTTTCATTATCATGTTCAGCGTGTTTTTTTTCTTGAGTGTTTGCAATGGAAAATATTTTTTTGCCTTTTTCTGCATTCGGCGTTGTGTTTATAATCAAACCTGTATGTTCCATTGCCTCAGCCAGTGCGGATGAATTAATGTTAAATCCATTGCGCGTATCTAAAGCGGTTTGCGTTTTAATAATTTCTAATATTTTTTTTAGAGTTGATTCAGGATATTGATAATCTGTTTTTAATGTATCAATGAAACTGTGAATCCAATTAATTATTTCTCTGATTTTATTTTTATAAAGAGGCGGTAATATCTGTGTATGATTTACAGAATAAAGTGAATAACTCTCTTTATAAATTGCCAATGATGCTGCGTAATATTCTTTTCTTTCGCGTATTGATAATGAATTAAATTCGTTCAAATGTTTCATATCGCAGACTAAATTTTCATTATCAATGTAAAATAAACCTAAAACAAGCAAACCGCCTATGATATTGTTTAAGTTAATTTCCTGAAAGCAAGTTTTACCGGCTTCTATTACACGTTTTCTGATACCTTCCGCTTTATAAAAAGGCTGCCACTGAGATGCGAAAGATAAAATTCCTGCTAAGACAAGATCGTTAAAAATTATTTTGGTGCTGCATAATAATTCTTTTTCCGCAGATGAATTAAAAAAAGGGAAGAGCATAGAAGTGTTTTTTGTAAAAGGAAAAAGAACAGTTTTTAAAACGGGATTTAATGCAAGACGGTTACAAACAGGGTTAGATTTATCTTCGATAAAACGATAAATTAAAAAGCGCTCTTCCATATTTACAATTAAATCCTGAAGTTCAGCATTGCTGAAATCATTAGAGAAAAAGTTTTCCAGTTGTCCGGGAGAAGGTTCGCCGAAAAGTGCAACAGCAGTTATTATTTTTGAATCATTTTCATCGATGTAAGCAGAAATTGTTTTTTGTATATCTTCGCGTAACAAGAAGTGTTCAAGGTCATTTAAAAGCTGTTGTTTATTAAAAGGTGTTTTTATTTTTCCGAAAACACTGCGTAATAATTCAAAGAAAGAATTATCCGGCATTGAAATACATGCGGATTTCCAAAAACTTACAGGACGGAAAACTTTATCTTTCATTTATCTGCCGCCCATCTTTGAATAGTATATTTATAACCTTGTTCTGTTAAAAACTTTTGACGGTTAGCCGCAAATTCTTCTTCTGCGGTGTAACCTGAAACTAACGAAAAAAACCATGCGTTTCGCCCTTTGGGTCTTAGAATCCTTCCAAGCCTTTGCGCTTCTTCTTGTCTTGATCCGAAAGAACCTGAAACCTGAACAGCCATGCTGGCATCAGGAAGATCAATTGCAAAATTCGCTACTTTAGAAACTACAATGACGCGAACTTCTTTTTGTTTGAAACTTTTATAAATACGTTCTCTTTCTGCGTTCGGAGTTTTTCCTGTAATGATAGGCGCATTAAGAAGTTTAGAAAGTGAATTTAACTGTGTAAGATATTGACCAATAATTAAAATTTGATCTTCAGGATGATTTTCTATTAATTGCAAAACAACATTTTCTTTTAATGGATTTTCTGCGGCTATCCTGTATTTGTCTCTTATTTTTGCAGTTGCATAAGGAATTTTTAATTGCTGAGGTAAATCCAGTCTAATCTCTGTACAAATTGCTTCCGCAATCCAACCTTGAGTTTCAAGATTTTTCCAAGGTACATCATATCGTTTAGGACCGACAAGACTGAAAACCGCATCTTCTTCTCTGTCTTCGCGGATTAAAGTCGCTGTCAATCCAAGCCTTCTGATTGCCTGAAGTTCTGCTGTTACGCGAAATACAGGAGCAGGCAGCAGATGAACTTCATCATAAATGACAAGCCCCCACGCTCTTTCACGAAATAATCTGAAGTGAGGAAATTCTCCNTCCTTATTCGCTCTCCAAGAAATAATNTGGTAGGTTGCAACAGTCACAGGTGCGACAGATTTNGAGTCTCCTGTGTATTCTGCAATCTGCTCTTTTGTTAAATCTGTTTTATCCAGTAATTCCTCTATCCATTGATGAACTGCCGCTACGTTAGGTGTCAATATCAGCGTATTTGTTTTAAGCATAGACATTATCAGCATGCCGACTATTGTTTTTCCCGAACCGCAAGGAAGTACAATAACCCCGTAACCGCTGCCGGGACCTCCCGATCCGATTAAAGAACGAGCCGCCGCTGATTGGTAATCCCTTATTATAAACTCTCTGCCTGAAAGACAGCGTTCGCGTATCGTTATCTGCAAATCTTCGCCGTTTAAAAGTGGTGCATCGTCCTGTACAGGCCAGCCGATGCGTATCAATTCGCGTTTTACTGTCCCTCTGTCGATCAAGGCAAGAGAAAAGCCGTCATTTATTTCTGTAAGATATTTTTTAAGAACTTTAATTTCGCCTATCTCAATGCGGATCATCTCATCTTCAATTTGTAATTTTAAAAAATCAGCGCTTCCGTTATCAGAAAGGTTTTCGATCATTTTTATTTTACCGTAACGCGACATTAAAAGAGAAAAACCTTCTGTAATTCCCGATGGTATTTCATAACGGCTGTATTCATTAAGAGTATTAACAACATCCTGCGGTGTAAAACCTGCGCTTGCCGCGTTCCACAATGAAAGAGGAGTTATACGGTAAGTATGGATATGCTCAGGCGATTTTTCCAATTCAGCGAAAGGAATAATCGCCTGCCTTGCATCTTCTGCCGACCGGCAGTGGACATCAAGGAGAAGTGTTCTGTCACTTTGGACTATTAACGCACGCTGTTCTTGTTGTGCGTTTTCATTATCTTTCGCCATATCAGTATCTTTCAGAATAAACTATACAGTGATTCAAGGCAACAGGTTAAAAAATTTTACTTTTTTTCCCAAAAGTATATTTACATTAATTTTTCATTTATTTATAATGAGGACTATGGAACCTCGGATTAAAAACAAACAAAATTCCAAATCCCATGAGAAAAACAAAGAACCCGAGCAGTATAAAGTCATTCTTTTAAATGACCATTTTACAACTATGGAATTTGTAGTAGAAATCCTAAAATCTATTTTTCACAAAAGTATCGAAGATGCCTTCAATATCATGTTTGACGTACACAGCAAGGGAAAGGGTGTTGTAGGCGTTTATACATGGGATATAGCCCTAACCAAGATTGATCAAGTTCATGCACAGGCAAGCGCCAATGAATTCCCGCTTCGCTGCGTTATGGAACCTGTTTGAGCATAAAATCGTTCTAAAATGCAGATAACCCGTTTTAAACCAAAACCCCCTCAAAAAATAAAACTTGACTATTTACTGCTTTAAGGTAGAAAATAAAGATAGATAGTTAGGATAATTTATATTATATTTGATAATGAGGCAATAAAATGAGAATTTCCAGCCACGTGCAGGCAATTATTGACGCTGCATATAATGAGGCTAAACTAAGAAACCATGAATATCTCACACCGGAGCATATTTTATATGCTGCTTTGGCTTTTGACGAGGTTCAGGGTGTTTTATTCTCCTGCGGTGCGGATTTAGAGCAGCTTAAGCACGGAATGGAAAATTATTTTGAGCAAAAACTCCCCGTTACAATTACCGGCGAACCTACAAAAACGGTCGGTTTTCACAGTATTATTGAGCGCGCTGTAATTTTCAGCAGATCGACTCAAAAAGAAATGATCGATGTGGCGGACATTCTTGTCTCGCTTTTTGATGAAGAGCGGTGTTACAGCGCATATTATCTGCGTAAAGCGGGAATTAAAAGGCTTGATCTGCTGCAGGTGCTTTCTCATAGTTACGGAAATGAAGGTTTTCAAAATACAGGCAAAGATAATGAGCATTCGGAAGGTCAAAGAAAGTCAGGTAAAAAAACAGCGCTTGAACGTTATGCGATGGATTTAACCGCTCTAGCCCGAAAAAATAAACTTGATCCTGTAATCGGCAGGGAAGAAGAGCTGGATCGTACAGTGCAGGTTCTCTGCCGCAGATTGAAAAACAACCCCATTCATGTCGGGGATTCCGGCGTAGGAAAGACAGCAATTACCGAAGGGCTTGCACAAAGAATTATTGCAGGTAAAGTGCCTCCCGCATTAACAGGTTTTAGTATTTATTCTCTTGATATGGGCGCGCTTATGGCGGGAACAAGGTATCGCGGCGATTTTGAAGAACGGATTAAAAAAGTTGTGGAAGAAGTTTTAAGAAAAGAAAAAACAATACTTTTTATTGACGAGATTCATACGATAGTAGGAGCGGGTGCTGTTTCAGGCGGTTCTTTAGACGCTTCAAATCTATTAAAACCTGCTCTTGCTTCAGGAAAGCTTCGCTGCATCGGATCTACCACTCATGAGGAGTTTAATAAATTCTTTTTAAAAGACCGCGCGCTTTCACGGCGTTTTCAAAAGATCGATATTAACGAACCTTCTCAGGAAGTAGCGATAGACATTCTTAAGGGGATAAAATCTAAATATGAAAGTTATCATCATGTTACATACAGTGATGAAGTTTTAGAAACAGCGGTGCGCCTTTCCGCACAATTTATCACTGAACGCCGCCTGCCCGATAAAGCAATTGATGTAATTGATGAAGCCGGCGCATACACAAGAATAGAAGCATATAAAACAGCAGAGAAAGAAGCTGAGAAAAAACTTTTAGCCGAACAAACAGAGGTTGCCGAAGAGATCGAATCGATAGAAATAACCATTCCTGTAATAGAAACTGTTGTTTCAAAAATTGCGCGTATACCTCAGAGGTCTGTAGGAGAGAGCGAAAAAGATAAATTAAGAGATTTGGATACAAGACTGAAAGCAAAGATTTTCGGTCAGGATGATGCTGTTTCTTCTGTTGTAAAAGCTGTTAAACGATCAAGGGCGGGCTTTAGAGCGGAAGGAAAACCTGTAGCGAATTTCCTTTTTGTAGGACCGACAGGTGTCGGAAAAACAGAACTCGCCCGCCAGCTTGCAGATATTTTAGGCATTGCAATGATCCGCTTTGATATGAGCGAGTATCAGGAAAAATATACAGTTTCGCGTCTTATCGGTTCCGCACCCGGTTATATAGGTTATGAAGAGGGCGGTCAACTTACCGATGCAGTACGCAAACAGCCTCATGCAGTTGTTTTGTTAGACGAAATTGAAAAAGCGCACAGCGATATTTTTAACATACTTCTTCAAATAATGGATTATGCAACTTTAACTGATAATCAGGGGCGCAAAGCCGATTTCCGCAATGTAATTTTTATAATGACGAGTAACGCAGGCGCAAGGGATATAGGAAAAGGGCTTATAGGTTTCGGAGATCGTATAATGGACGAAAGCGCGGTTGACAACGCAGTGGAAAAATTCTTTACTCCCGAATTCCGCAACCGCCTTGATTCTGTTGTGCGCTTCGGTCATCTTTCGCGGGATATTATGGTTTCTATCGTACAGAAAGAAATTGATGCGTTTAAAGTCCAGTTAACGGAAAAGAATGTAACACTTACTGTGACTGAAATTTGTATAGATAAACTTGCAGAAGAAGGATACAGCCGCGAGTTCGGCGCAAGAAATGCAGGGCGTCTTATCGAAGATAAAATTAAAAGTTTCTTTGTTGACGAAGTACTTTTCGGCAGACTTAGCGAAGGCGGAAACGCAATTGTTGACTGGAATGATAAAAGCTACGTTATGGACGTTCAAGAAAAATAGAAACAATCAAAAATGTTTTCGTTTAAACCCGGTCCCGATCCTGATTTTCCTTATCTTGATGAAACAGTAAATTTTAATTTTTCCGATCCTAAAGAATGGGACGGTGACATTGTTGCTATCGGCGGAAATCTTTCGCCGGGAATGCTGCTCTCGGCATACGAGCAAGGCATTTTCCCCTGGTACAATCCTGAAGACCCTTTAATCTGGCAATCCCCTGATCCGCGCTGCGTAATCTTTCCAGAAAAACTGCACATATCTTCTTCAATGCAAAAGATTTTTAAAAACAATGTATATGAAATAACTTTTGACAAGGATTTTTTCGGAGTTATGACAGGTTGCAAAGAAATTTTCCGTCCGAATCAAGGCGGTACATGGCTTTCCGATTACATAATAGAATCGTACATGGAAATATTTAAAATGGGATGGGCTCATTCTGCTGAAAGCTGGCAGGACGGAGAGCTTGTCGGCGGCTGTTACGGTGTTTTGATGGGAAAATATTTTGTCGGCGAGTCTATGTTTTCCAAAAGAAAAAACGCATCTAAAGCCGCTTTTTTAAGTTTTGCAAAAATGCTTTTTGAAAAAGGAATAGAAGTTGTCGACTGCCAAGTACCGACAGATCACTTGCAAAGTTTAGGCGGAGAGCCGATGACACGTAACGATTTTTTAAAACTTTTAAAAAAATTAAAAGTTTCGCGGCTTTAAAAATTATGCGTCTTTTAAGAAAGCGATATACCCTTTTAAAGTCATATAAAGATCGATTTTACTGATCACTTCAAACGGAGAGTGCATCGATAAAACAGGCACGCCGCAATCTAAAACATCTATCCCTAAATTGGCGGCATAGAGTGCGATAGTTCCGCCGCCGCCTTTGTCTACTTTTCCCAATTCGCCGCATTGCCACTGTATTTTATTGCGGTTTAAAATCGCCTGCACCTTTGCGCAATATTCTGCATTAGCGTCGCTTGCACCGTATTTGCCGCCTGATCCTGTGTATTTTTCAAGCACGATTCCCTTTCCGAGAAAAGATACATTTTTTTTGTCGAAAACGCCTGCGTATGTAGGATCGAATGCCGCATTTACATCTGCCGAAAGCATCGAAGAGTTTGTGAAACAAAGACGGGCTTGCGCTTCAGTTTCGCATAACATCGTAAGAAAGTTTTGAAAGTTTAAAGACCTTGCGCCTGTGTTTCCTGCCGATCCTGTCTCTTCTTTATCTGACAAATAACACACTAAAGTTTTTTCCGGAATCGTCTTTTCATTTGCAATTGAAAGAATTGCCTGCACTGCGGGCCATACACAGCAGCGGTCATCATGCCCGTAAGCGCCGATCATACTTCGGTCAAAACCGACATCGCTTGCTTTAAATGCAGGAACAAATTCAATCTCTGCGCTTATAAAATCTTTTTCTGTAATACCGTATTTTTCGTTTAACAGCGCGAGTATATAAAGTTTTACTTTTTCCTTTTCTTTTTCATCTTTGTCATAAGGGCGGGAGCCTATAAGAATATCTAAATCCTCGCCTTCCACCGCTGCAGACGCTTTTTTATCCATCTGCTCTTTTGCAAGATGCGGTAAGAGGTCTGTGATTGTAAAAACAGGATCGCCGGGCTCTTCTCCGATTTTTATCACAGTTTTTTTTCCGCTTTCATTTATAAATACCCCGTGCATTGAAAGCGGGATAGCTGTCCACTGATATTTTTTTATACCGCCGTAATAATGAGTGTCGAATAACGCAAGATCGCTGTCTTCATAAAGCGGTTTTTGTTTTAAATCCAAACGCGGAGAATCAAGATGCGCTCCGAGTATATTACAGCCGTTAGCCGCTCCTTTTTTCCCGATGATCGCTGCAATGACAGATTTTCCGCGTATATTTTGATAAACTTTCATGCCCGGTTTATATGTTTTTTGCGTAATATTATCGATATTTACAAAGCCGTTTTTTTCAAGCAAAGCGCATATTGTTTCAACACATTCTCGCTCTGTTTTTCCCATATCAAGAAAATTTTTGTAAGATGATGCTAGTTCTGCAATTTCTTTTTCTGTTTCTGCAATTTCTGTTTCTGTTTTCTCGTTTAATACTTCCCAGCAATTTTTTAAATTAAAAAAAAGTTTGTCAGAAAGTTTTTCTTTTTTTCCCGTAGTTTTACCCGTTGTGCTTTTTGTTGATTTCGCCTTTGCCATTTTTTTTCTCCTATTATATTTGTAATTTTTTTAACGCTTTTTCTATCCGCTCTATTGAACGTTCCGCTCCAAGCAGGCGAAGCGATCCGAAAAGAGGCGGGCTAACGCGGCTTCCTGTAATTGCAACGCGTAATGGCATCATTAAATCGCCTAGTTTTACTTCGCGTTTTTCCGCCTCTGCTTTAATAAAACTTTCTGCCTTTTCATCATCGCTTGCCTGCGCTAAGTTACGCGCAATTTCTTTCCCTATTTGTAAAAGTTCTATAGTTTTGGCAAGATCGCACTTCTTTGGAATAAATTCTTCTGCCTCAGGAATCTCAGGCTCTTTAAATAAGTACGCGATTTTTTCCGGCACTTCATTTAAAAAGACAAGGCGTTCTTTTACAAGAGGCATTGCACTAATAAAAATTTCTTTTTGCTGCTGCGAAGGATTGTCTCCTTTATTACTGAAAAGCCGCGCTTCTATCGCATAGGGAAGGCAAAGAGAAGCAAGTTCTTCATCGCTTTTCATTCTGATGTACTGACCGTTATACCATTCAAGTTTTTTATAATCAAAAACAGCGGGCGCTTTATTTAATTTTTCTAAAGTAAAGCGCTGTGCGAGTTCTTCCAATGTGTAGATATCCTTGCCTTCTTCGTAAGAAGCGCCCAAAAGCGCGACATAATTTATCAGCGCTTCTGGAAGATAGCCTTGTTTGCGGAATTCGTCAATGCTTGTCGCGCCGTGCCGCTTTGAAAGTTTTTTCCCATCCTGCCCCATTACCATAGGAAGATGACAAAATTGAGGAGGGGTCCATCCAAAGGCGCGGTACATAATCACATGAAGAGGGGTGGACGCTAACCATTCCTGTGCGCGTAACACATGGGTTATTTCCATCAAGTGATCATCAACAACATTTGCAAGATGATAAGTAGGGAAGCCGTCTGATTTTAACAAAACAGGGTCCGGGTTAACATCATCATTTTTCCATTCGATGTCACCTAACAGATGGTCGTGAAAAACAGTTGACTCTCCCAATGGTATTTTTAATCTGACAGTGTACGGCTCGCCTGCTTCGGCTTTTTTAACAGCTTCGTTTGAATCGATGTTGCGGCAGAAACGGTCATAACCGCTCTCTGAAGAATGAGAAGCCTCTCTTTGCAGGCGCACTTCTTCGATTCTTTGCGTTGTACAAAAACAGCGGTAAGCATGTCCCTTATCAAGCAATTCCTGTGCGAACTTTTTATACAAAGAAGACCTTTCAGATTGAATGTAAGGAGCAAAAGCGCCGCCGCAATCAGGACCTTCGTCCCACTTTATTCCAAGCCAAGAAAATGTATCGTAAAGATTCTGCACATAACAATCTTCAGAGCGGGTTCTATCGGTATCTTCCAAACGAAGAAGAAACTTTCCGTTGTCTGCTGACCGTGCAAAAAGGTAATTAAAAAGCGCCGTCCTTATTCCGCCAATGTGCTGAAGCCCTGTGGGGGATGGTGCGTATCGGTCTCTGATAATCATGGATTTACTATATAAAAAAAATTGAAATATCTCAATGGGGAGAAAAAGAAAATATTATTTAAAAATTTATTTGTTAATAAGTTTGTTTAATTCTTCAAAAACAGTTTCTAAATTTTCAAAACAGAGTAAAGCTCTTTTATCAAGCGGAGTGGGCATATTATTAACGATGATGATCTTACCGCCGTTACGCAAAGTGTATTCTGGCATACCCGCAGCAGGATAGACAGTGAGGCTTGTTCCCAAAACAAGCATTAAATCCGCTTGCAGTGATTCTTGTATCGCTTCTTGCAGCGCATCGGCAGGAAGCCCTTCCCCGAAAAAAGTGATTGCAGGTTTTAAAATGCCGCCGCATTTAGAGCACTTCGGCATACCGCCGTTACGGACTATCGCAGATGCTTCTTCAAAACTCATTTTGATATTTTCGCAATGCAGGCAATAATGAATTACAAGCGAGCCGTGAATTTCAATTACATTTTTGCTTCCGCCTTTTTGATGCAATAGATCGATATTTTGAGTGATCAGTGCTTTTAGAAAACCTTGCTTTTCAAGATCACCTAACACAGTGTGAACGATTGACGGCTCTTTCTCATCAAGATTATAAATGAATGAACGCGTGTTGTTGTAATAAAAAGCAGGGTCTTTATAAAAATAATCAAGATCAAAAATTTTCGTTGCATCCATATCGTTATAAAGCCCGTTCTTTCCGCGAAAATCCCGAATCCCGGACAAGGTGCTGACACCCGCTCCTGTAAAAGTGACAAAATGCTTTGCATTTTTTATTAGATCGTATATTTTATAGATATTTTCTTTTGTATCCATGCGGTTATTATATCAGATGATAAAGGATATATCAATTTTAATAATGATAATAAAAAAATCAGATTGGATTATTGGAAAATTTTAAAACAATATTTTATAATTAAAGCAAGGAAAATAAATGAATATTTTTAACAACTGGACAATAGATAATTACCTGTCGCTGCTCCTTATAATTGGAATGGCGATAGGAAGTATTTTTGCTTTAATTCAATGGAACTCTTCGATTAAAATAAGAAGAACCGAATTCCTTGATGATATAATTAATAAACTTTGGTTTGATCAGAATACTGCCAAGACCATGAACACAATTGACAACAATCCGAATTGGTATACGGAAGATTTTCATAAAACATATTCCGATCTTGCGTATCAAATAGATAAATTACTTTCGTATTTTGATTTTATTTGTTATTTATATGATATTAAAAATATCAGGTTTGATGAATTTAATGTTATCAAATATGAAATTGACAGAGCTTGCACTTCTCCTTCTGTTCAAGCCTATTTATGGAATTTATATCATTTTTCAAATAAGGTGGAAGCAGGCTGTTCTTTTATGTATTTTATCAATTACGGAATAAAGGAAAAAATGATTGAGAAAGAATTTCTCAGTAATAATGAGGATTTGTTTAATAAATATTTAAAGTTTTAAATGCACATCGTTTATAAGAAAATTAGATTAAAATATTAAACTGGTATAAAATAAAATATTTTGTTATAATGATGATATGCCTAAAGTTTTTATTACCGGAGCTGATCGCGGTCTTGGTTTTGCGTTATGCAAAGAATTTCTGTTACGCGGTTGGACAGTCTTTGGCGGAAAATATTTGCAGGACTACAGCTTACTTGAAAAAGAGCGCGAAAAAAATCCCGCGCTGCATATAATTCCGCTGGATGCAGGCGATACATCATCAATTGTTAGAGCAAATAATCTTACATCAGAAAAAACTGACTCTCTTGACATGCTGATCTCCAATGCCGCACTGATGGGCGAGGTGCATTGCAGCATTGATGAGCCGCCGATGGATTTACAAGCGACATGGAACAGTTTTAGCGTTAACGCTCTCGGTCCTGCACACATGGTTGAGTTTTTTCTTCCGCTCCTTGATAAGGGAAATTTGAAACGCCTGTGTTTTGTTTCCTCAGAGGTTAGCAGCATTACGTTGATGAAGAACCGAGCAGGAAACAGTTACCCGTATTCAATGAGTAAAAGTTCCATGAACATGGGTGTCCGGCTGATGCACAATCTTTTGTTTCCTCAAGGTTATTCTTTTCGTCTTTATCATCCCGGTTGGATGAAGCGGCAAATGCAGGACGGCACGCTTTCCGAAAAAGCTGCGCTTGATCCCGCAGACACAGCTGCTCATGCTTCAAAATATTTTGAGACACCGTTAAAAGATGAACACAGACTTGTGATGTACGATTATTTAAGTCAAGAATGGCCGTTTTAAAAAGGAGTGCCGGATGAAAAATATACTGATTACTGATTTAAAAAAAGAATTTGATAAGAAACTTGCCGGTGTTTTTGTGAGGGAAGGCTATAAAGTATATGCAATTGGAAATGATCAAGTTGACAAAGTTACATTGATTCCATTGGATTTAAAAGACGCTGCCGCTAAACTTAAAAAAATTACAGACCGTATTGATATCTATATTGATCTTAGCGATGAACAAAGTATAGATGATAATTTTAATATCCGTTCAGGATTGAATGATCAAGTTATGCGAAATCTTTATGATGCAAATGTGATAAAGCCAATGTCAATGCTGGAAACCTTCTTTCCGTTTCTTGAAGCCGGTGAAGGAAAACGTCTTTGTTATCTGACATCGGCGCAGGCAAGCATTAACGAAACGAATGATACAGACGGATACGGTTACAAAATGGCAAAAGCAGGGTTTCATAATTTTTTACAGATTACACGCAATGTTTTAGCACCTAAAGGATATTCAATTCGTGTTTTCGATCCCTGCCTTTGCGTTTCCGATGATAATTCAAATAACAAATCAGAAATGGCGGCAGAAGCCGCTTTTAATTATTTTACACGTAAAAGAGGAGTTGAACGCGGCGATACAATGCGCGATGACGAAAACAATCTTGTGTTTCGTGATATGTATGGGAGGCAGCATTCCTGGTGAGGGATAAATCGGAAAAAAAGTTTTTAACTGTTTATAAGCCTTGATAAATTAATAACAATCTTGTATAGTAGTATCAAGTAACAAACAGCCGGCGTGGCGGAATGGCAGACGCAGTAGACTCAAAATCTACCATACGCAAGTATGTATGAGTTCAAGTCTCATCGCCGGTAAAATAGAAATACGAGATGAGCCGCTTTACCATTATAACTATTAAGACGCTTAGTTTATTGGGTTAATATAACTGCTGTAATAATAATTCCATAATGATTCTGATATGTATGCGTTAATATCGGGAACATAAAATTGCCGGTTACTGTCGTTGCCATAAAACCAGTTGGAAGGAGCATCTTTATTATTTTTCCCTTCTTGCTTAAGTTCGGGCGGATTTACTGCAAGAATTGTAACAGAAGATAAATTTGTACAATTGGAAAATGCGCCTGAATGAATAGTTTTAACACTTACAGGTATTGAAACACTGGTTATGTTTGTGTTTCCTTTGAAAGCATCTGAGGAAATTTCTGTTATCTGAAAGATCAACTCTTGATTTTGTGAGTAAAATAACAGGTCTTTCACTTGATGAAATCGGAAAAATAATAAATTAACTATTTTCTGTGGAAAAGGTGACAGAAGCCTATGCTATATGTCTGCCGCCTTTTCTGGCTCACCGTAAACCTAAATTCTCAATTATGATGTTATTTATACGGATGCCTGCAACTGATTTTTTTTGTAAGCCGCTAATATGTAAGGTGCTAATACGTATCCTTTGATTTCCGATTATTACTTTTCCCTCGTAATTGTAGTTTGCTAAAAAGTCAGATGGTATCTCACAACTAACGGTAATCACAGATGTGTCTGAAATATCATCAAAATTGCTCTTAAGCCAATCATACGGCGGTTCCGCACCTTGCACAATAATTTTGGTATTGTCGTCCTCTAATAGATTAGCACTGACAGTTATTTTATATTTATTAGTACTAAGATTCAAATTATCAATACTTATATCCAATCCTTGCCAGTCTTCATCGCGTCCTTTTATTTCTATTGCATTATAATTGACAGTATAAACTAAACCAGGTCCATATGTTTTGGAAAGCGGAGATTTGAAAGCTGCCGACACTGTTTGATTATTCGGATAGTTGTTTGCAAGATAATCTGACAAAGAAAATACGATCGACTCTATCGCATAGAATCTTTCAGGGCCATAACGTTTTCCCCAATCAAGATGTTCCTGATATTCACCAAGAATGCTCTCGGGAACATGGAAAGATAATTTTTCATTTTCGAGCCATGTAAAGTCACCACCTTCACCATCTTCACCACCTAATAAAATAGGAGGATTTTCCGTCATAATAATAACACTTGTCAGGTTCTTACAATCACCAAACGATTCATAAATGCTCTCCACGCGTGCAGGTATTAGGATATTAGTAAAATCATTTAAAACAAAAGCAATCTCGCCGATAATCCTTAGATTTGAATTTTGTGATATTACAACACTAGATAGATGTAATTCAAAAAACGCGCCTTTCTCAATAATTTCCACACTGTCGGGGATGGTAACACTGGTTAATTTTGTTTGACAGAACGCGTCCTCGCCTATAATAATTAAACTATTAGGTAAGCTAACGCTTGTTGTACCTGTAAAATTGAATGCCCAACCACCAATTATTTCCACATTATTTCCGATGTTTGCACTTGTAATATTCATATTATGTTTAAATGCGTCTTGAGCAATTTCCGTTACAGGTAATAATTCCGACTTTTCGGTTTCTTTCCACACATCAGGTATATTCACCGCCCCTTTTGTCGCGGCGCTTCCTCTGACAATGAATCCGCTGCCTTCATCATTAAGCCTGAAGATTAACCCGTTTTCTCCGCTTTTTACTTCTTCAATTGTCATAGAGAAGTTTGTAATGGTCGCCTTTACAGTGCCTTCTGGTTCGCTTGATTCACTTGATTGATAATTGCTTGCCAGATTGAATATTACATTACCTTGATTTCGGTTTGTGATTTCATTATTAGTAACTACATAAAGAACTACCTCAAAAGCTCCTGATGTTAAATCAATTTGGCTAGTAGTACCGTCAATAAATACTGTCGCATTATTACCTATACCTAACTGGAATTGACCTTCGACCCTTTCCATCTCTGCACTTGAATGTCCTTTTGCGGTAATTTTATACACAGTATTACTCTTAATTGAAAGTAAATATTCAGGTACTACATATATCAACGTATTCCTGTCATGCCCCGAAGACCAGCCGCTTTGTGGATTTCCGCTTTTTGATATATTGCTCCACACCACCATATCAAAAGATAAAGATTCTTTTACCGTCATATT
>JGI24695J34938_10000127_pt1 | contig 68233 bp, 70 predicted proteins | sample TergutCo191P3_FD_34938 | JGI IMG/M metagenome (IMG submission 34938)
TGAAAACTTCNTCATTAACTCCATAAATGTCATAATAGGCAACCCCTTTCTATTTGCCTATTATACTCCATCATTTACCGTGCGTCAAGGGTTAATTCAGTTAATTTTTAATCCTTCAACAGGATCTTTGCTTAAATAACAGTTTTCATGCACCACCAAAGTTTTTGAGAATGGGTTCTAAGGTGCTATATTGTTTGTAAATGTATAATTTAAAAGCGGAGGTAAAAAATCATGTTTTTATATACACTACATGCAAAGGACAATATCGAAAAAATAAAACATTATCTACATATAGGCGCAAGGAATTTTCGTATAAATTTCGGACGAAATACTTTTGAAAACAATATTAAACAGTTAAAAGTATTGTCAAATATTACAGATGATTTTTTCAATATTAGAGTGTTTTTTGATTTGCCTGGAAGTAAAATCCGTCTAGGAAAATTTAATCACGGAAAAATAGATTGTATTTGCGGACGTACAATAAAAATAACTTCTCAGATTGTCGATGGTAACGCAAAGATTTGTTCGTTTAAGGATAGGTTTTACATTCACTTTAAAGTTGGAGATGAACTGATACTTGGCTCCGGATTGAAGTTAAAGATCATTGAAAAAACACCATCACATTATATCGCTGAATTTCTTTCCGATGGTTATGTATACAATTATTGCGGAATCGCATCTAAAAATAGGTATCTGCCCCATGAATCACTAGCAGACGAAGAGATAAAGATATTAAATGCTATTTCAAATTGCAATGATATAAAAGTTGATTATATTTGTCCATCTTTTACGGATTGCGCAAATATAATCAAAGAGACTAATGTGCATTATGTAAAACCAGTAAATATTATCGCTAAAATAGAAAGCCCTGTTGGTGTCGAACGAATAAATGAAATAGCCGAAGTTGCATGCGGTCTTATGCTGTGTAGGGGTGATCTTTCCACGTTTTTTACGCATGAAGAGATTTATAAAATCGGAAAAAAAATATCTGATGTATGTAAACAGAAAAATAAAATATTCGCAGTAGCAACAGACTTTTTTGTTAATTATATATCAACTGGTTTTTTTTCTGAAAATGAGCAAATTGTGTTAAAATCGTACATGCAACTTGAGCCGAACTATATTTTAATAAACGAAACGTGTTATTCAGAAAATTGGGCTGAAATTGTTTCTATATGTATCGGAGCGATAAAATGAATAAAAATTCATTTAGCATAGGCAATACAACTCTAATTTTTCGTGCAGAAGATGAAATAACAGAACATATAAACTATCTGTTGCGAAATCATAGAGTATGTCTCACGGAAAAGTCAGAATATTTTGTAGATGTCATTATTTATTGTGGTGATTTCGAAAAAGATACATTTGACTTAAAACAAATAACGATATCTGAATATCTTTGTAATATTGCCTCTAACTTCAAAGAAAATAAACCACAAAGGTTTTATTATTTGGTGCTTCTTAAAATAATTTTACAGGTCTTATCGCCGCTGAGTTATGTTTCAGTTCATGGCACACTTGTACATAGTGAAGAATTGGGTTCGTTATTGTTTATTGGAAACAGCGGAGGAGGAAAAAGTACACTGGCAACTTCTTGGTTGGATCAAGGATATTCTATAATGGGAGATGACATGATTTTCATTGATAAAAACGGTGATTGTTTTCCCTTGCTGAGAGATTTGCATATAGAATCATCTCTTGCTTATAAATTTTCTAACTTACTGAATTTACCAGCTTGCGAAGTTTATATGCCTGGTTATACAAAACTTGGTTATGATTGGGTAAAATATCATTCGGATTTAGTTTTGATGAAAACAAAATTGCCAAATTATATAATCGAAAGCAATATTTCAAACAGCGGTATAAGCTATATAAGTGTTATAAACGATATTAGTGAAAAACAGGCAATACTATCAAACCTAAACGAACACTCAAAATCAAATAATTTATCTGATATTTTGATAGAAGCTATAATGACAAAGCATTTTACAAAGATATATTGGTCAAGTGATATATGGGAATACAAAAAAAGGCATTTCGGTTTTATTCACGATAGCTTTTCATCACAGCATTAAATAGATGCGTTGAAATACAAAATAAAGGAGTCCGAAAAATGAATAGATACGACGAACTAACAAACGAGCAAAAGTTAATAGTGCTTGCTAGCAGGCTAACATTTTCGGAAAAAGACGAATCTGAATTAAAAGAGATAATGCAAAATGATGTAGATTGGTTTTACATTTTGAATATCACCTTGAAAAACAAGGTTTTGACGCTGTTGTGGCATAATCTCTCTATAAGAGACTACAAAATGCGAAATCGTACGGGCGACGTTGCTTATAGCTATTATTTAGCGAATAGAGAACGTAACAAAAAGTACTTAAGCGAACTATCAGAAGTTTTAAGTATTATGACATCCAAAGGCGTGACTTGCGTTCCTCTCAAGGGTGCATTTTTGATTCCTTATATGTACAAAGACCTAGGCATCAGAATTATGAATGATGTTGACTGTATAATAAAAAAATCAGAAATCCCCAAAATTCGTGAGACTATGAATGAAATGGGATATTATGAGGGTGATTATAACCCCAAGGAACATAAAATCGATAAGATAAGCCGAAGAAAAGACATCTTGTGGAGAACAAAAATGAATAATCTCCATCCGTTTTTGAAGGTGCAAGATAGCGAATATGTTAAATTTACAGGCATCGATTTCTGTCATAGCCTCGATTTGGAATTAGACACTGCGCCTGTGGAAACAATGCTAACTCGAACTATAAAATATAAGGACGATGAATACCGGACACTAAATATTTGTGATTTCTTCATTCATCTATGCTGTCATCTATACAAAGAAGCAACGAATACTATGTGGGTATATCGCGGTAGCGACATTAACCTAATAAAATTCTGTGATGTTCGTGAGTTTATATTACATTTCATGAATAAAGAAACAAAAAAAGAAGCTGTTGACTTTGCAATCAAATACAACTTACAAAAAGCTATTTACTTCACCATTTATTATTTAAGAGAAATATATAACGATGGATATGAATTCGAAATGCTTCAATCATTAAACATCACAGACGAGGGGTTTTTGAACAACTTCGGAGAGAAAGATTATGGTGAAAGTGCTGTATGGAAAAAGACATTTTGGCAAAGGTTATTTTCCATTTCCAACGAAGATGAATTGAAAGAAGCCCCCAAATACTTGGAAATTAGAGATAGTTAACCAAACAATTGCATGCAAATTTTGGTCGGAGAGTGCTTTATGTCAAACAATCAATATCAAACTGCTGCTAAAGATAAAATTCTCGCCATCGGTTGGGGATTTAAGCTGGCGTGGAAAATCAACAAAAAGCTGATAATGTTTTGGTATTGCACCAATATTTTGTTGGCGGTTTTGCCTGCTATTATATTGATTTTTAATCGTGATATTATTTCGGTGATTTCAAATTTCTTAGCAAGTGGAGCAGGAGATTTTTCCGATGTTGTACCACGGATAATTGCATTCGGTGCACTGCTAACTGTATCGGGCTTGTCGGCAAGAATTAACGGGGACTTGCTCTTTTACATTATGTACGATTCATATTATCTTGGAATGCAAGAAGTTCTCATACAAAAGAGTAATAAAATCTCTCCTGATACACTCTTGGACAAAGAAATAAAAGATGAATTCGGCGCAATCACTTCAAGAGCAGGGTCATTAAGTGCACTAATAAGCGGTTCTTGTATGTTAGTTTCGCAATTTGTGTCCATTGCATCTATGTTAGTAGTTGCGGTATCTGTTTCGTGGATTATAGCCGTTGTTACTGCTTTTTATGTTGTCGGAATCATAATTTTCAAATTGCGGAGTGTTGATAAATCTCGCCCTACAAGCGGCTCTATGCGTGACAGAGAAAGATTTGCAAGATATTTTCAAAATCTCTCACTTGACTCAAATATTGCAAAAGAGATTCGTATTTATGAATCGAAAAACGACATCATAAATCAGTGGAGATTAGCACGAAATCATTTGGATGATGAGGAAAAGCAACGATTGGGAACACGAGAAAAGTTTTCATTTTTCAGCAGTATAGGATTTGTTGTCTTTACTGTGGGTATTTTACTATATTCTATAATTAATGTTTCACGCGGGAACATGATGCCAGATGTATTTTTACTTCTATATGGACTTTGCTTTTCTATTTCTGGAGTCGCACGTAACGTCACCAGAAGCATCGGGCAGTTTGACTATGGACTCTTCTCAATTGAGCGTCAAAGAAGATTTATTAAAACTACTCCTGAAATGATGTTTAGTAGTAACGAAGCTCTAATAGCATCAAAAAATAATGAAATAGCCATTGAATTCAAAAATGTCACATTTGGATATAAACTTGATTTGCCAGTGTTGAAAAACATTAATTTAAAAATCAAGCACGGCGAAACAATTGCATTGGTAGGACATAACGGCAGCGGAAAAACTACTCTTGCCAATTTGATAATTAACAGATTCCAACCGCAACAGGGCGAACTACGCTTGAATGGCATACCATACGCTGACTATCCAGAAGGTGGGATAGAAGAATATATCGGAATATTTTTTCAAAACTACTATCTATTCCATGCAAGTATTAAAGATAATATTGCATGGGGCGATATTAAACAATATAATAACGAAACGAAAATTGATGAAGCTATGAACGCGGCGGGTGTGGATAAATTACTTAACAAACTGAGCGTTAAAGATGATCGCTGGGTAAACAGGCATATCATTAGCGACGGCGTAGTTATGAGCGGCGGCGAAAATCAACGCTTGGCGTTGGCACGTTCATACATGAGCGATCGTCCTATCCTCATATTCGACGAACCTGCGGCGGCCCTTGACCCCATAGCAGAAATGGAGCAATTCCACAGTATTCGTAATCGCCTATCCGGGCGCACTAATATACTCATAAGTCACCGCATCGGATTTGCACGGCTTGCGGATAGAATAATCGTTATGCAAGACGGCGAAATAATCGAAGACAGTATTCACGAAGAACTCATCAAACAAAACGGTGTATATGCGTATTTATACAACGAGCAGGCGCAATGGTACACCAAAGCAATGGAAGTGACAACAGTATGAATGGACTCACCTTTAAACAAACACTAAATATAATCAGAAAAGCCTTTGCCATCAGTTTCAAAACAAAAACTAAACTGTCAATGGTTATTAGTTTGCTTGGACTTGTAATGGCTCTGTCTGCTGCCTTTACATCAATATTATTGCGGGATTTCACCAACCAAATTCAAGAAATAGCTACCGGAACAGGCGAGAATCTGAATCTTGCTTTTATGCTTTTTTGCGCACTTGTAGCGGTGTTTTTGATTTCCGAAATATACGCTTTTATTTCAACAAAAACAACGATAAATAACAATATTAGAGTTAAACGATACATCGATGAAACAATTATAAACAATAGTTGCGATATTGAATATAAATATATCGACAACTATGATAAATACAAAGACAAAATATCTTTTGCCGGAACTCAAGCTGGCGTGAAAGTGGCTGAAAGCATTACCTCTGTTTTTGTATGGGTGCGGCTGATTATTACTTTTGCATCTATCGTTGTTTTGCTTGCTGCGGTTGATATTTGGATTGTTTTGATTATTTTAGTTTCCTGTATTCCCGCCACGATTTTAGCTTATTTTCAAAAAGATGAATCGTACAACACGACGACAAAATATATGACTGAGGGCAACTTGGTAATCCACTATTACAACATCTGTGCAGGCGAAGGTTCTATGGCAGAAGTGCGCTCTCTGCGGCTTTTAGATTTTCTAAAAACCAGATGGCGGCTCTATGCTGAAAAATACATTAAACGTAAAAACGCCGTTACCCGTAAGCACGTACTCTACAACTCTGCTGCGGATATTTTACGTAATGCTGTATACATTGGGATATTGCTGATTGCGGCGAACAGAATCTACCAAAACCCTGTCCTAGGGCTTGGTGTGTTTATGCTTGTGTTTACTCTTACAGGGCAACTCCAAGGAGTTACAGCGCAGATGTTTATTAATATTGCAAACTTTATGGGCGATATTCGGTATATGAAGGATTTCCTCGATATTGTGGAGATGGAAACAGAATCTTTTGATGCAATCGCTACGCCTTTGGAAAATGCTAATATATCTTTCAAGAATGTGACTTTTACATACCCCAATGGTGAATCGCCTGTTTTGAAAGATGTTTCGGTGCAGATAAAAGACGGCGAAAAAATAGCTGTTGTAGGTGAAAACGGTAGCGGCAAGACAACTTTCATAAATTTGCTATGTGGAATGTATCAGCCTGACCGCGGTGAAATTGCTATTAATGACAAAAGTATCTTCGAGTATTTAACTACTGTAAGGCGTTCAATCTCAGCGGTGTTCCAAAACTTTGGTAGATATGAAGATACAATGATGGGAAACATCACGCTTTCTGACAGAAATAAGCCTGTGATTGAAGAAGAAATCCTATCTATCGCAAAGGATATGGATTTTATAGACTGTATTTCCGCTCAACCTGATGGGCTTGATGAGGTGCTTGGAACTTTCAGCAAACATGGGAACAATTTATCGGGTGGCCAGTGGCAAAAACTCGCTATATGCAGAGCAATATACAGAGATAAAGCGAAGATTATGATACTGGACGAACCCACCGCTGCGCTTGACCCCATAGCCGAAACAAATCTTTACAAAAACTTCGGAAATTTGACGGGAGATAAAACCACAATATTAATCTCCCATCGCTTGGGTATCACATCATTGGTTGACCGCGTAATTGTTTTCCGTGCCGGCAGGATTGTTGAAGATGGCTCTCATGCAAAACTTCTTGCAGATGATGGATATTATGCTGAGTTGTATAACGCACAGGCGAAATGGTATCAGTGATAAGGATGAATACAAAGTATGAATTTTACTAATGTGTTAAAAAATCGGCCAAATAATGAAGTGTTTATTTGGTTGTGCAATATCGGAGCTGAGAGGTTTTGGCATCCGCAGGACAGTATGCTGAAAAGCAAGCCTGATCTGCGATTGATAAATCGCATTGAAGAAATAAATCTGCTCTTATGCAAGAGGCAAGATTATATAATTTTGCGAGATATTCCGGATGACATCTACTTGCGAACTGCTAAAAAACTGGGCTTTGGAACACCGAATATTTTATCTCCTAAAAAAAAAGGTGAAGAATTGTCTATCTCAGAACTTATTTTGAAAGACGAACGATTACTCGAAAAGTTAAAAGAAATAAATACGGATAATGTTTATTTTTTTCCATATGCAGTTACGTCACTTGAAGAACAGATTGCCGATTTATGTGGATTTTCTTTAATTGGCGCAAATAGTGCTATTTGCAAGAAATTGAACGACAAAATTTTCAATAGACAGATTGCGACAATATTAAAATTGCCTACAACAGAAGGATATGTTTGTGAGAGTTTAGAAGATATATTACTTCATTATCAAACCTTGGTTAAATCCAATGGCGATATACCGTTAAAAGTTGTTATTAAGAATCCCCATAACGCATCTGGTCAAGGTATGTATATTGCAGAGAATGAAAGGCAACTCAAATCTGTTCTATCATTGCTAGGAAGGACAGTGGGTGCAGGTAATTGGTTAATTGAAAAATGGTATGATAAAAAAATTGATATAAATTATCAGATATTCGTTTCTTCTGATGGCTCAGTCAATATGTTTTCTATTAAGCAGCAATTTGTGAATGATACAGTTTTTACAGGATCGCTTATCCCTGCTAGGTTAAATGAGAGATTGTTGGCTGAAATAAAAGCATATAGCGAAAAAATAGGTGAATATTTATTTGCTATAGGTTATACTGGCATAGCTGGAATTGACGCAATAATAGTAAAAGATAAAATAATACCTATCATAGAGATCAATGCACGATTTACCCTTTCTACATATTTATCTTTCTTGAATGAAAAATTTTGTACGGAAAATATATTATTTCAATATTTCGATTTAGCCACAAAAGCTCCCCTTGCGTATCGAGACGTGTTAAATATAATCGGCGAAGAAATGGGAGAACAAGAGAACATTTTAATTTTTGCCCCATCATTATTACCTGATTGTAATAGTAAGCGTGGAGAACGATATATTGGGCGATTGTTTGTATTGTTCTATGGCGATGACAATGATAGCGTTATGCAAAGCGTAATCAGATTTAAGGAATGCGTTATAAGCAAAATCAATGGATAACAGGCATAACTCTTTGTGTGTCGTAAATTAGCGGGAGGTTAGTCTATATGGAATACAATAAAAAAGAAATTTTCGAGATCATTGCAGAAACATTAAAAGTAGACATAGAATTAATTGAAAACATGGACGAAGATGAGGATTTTACTATTCATGGAATGAACTCAATATCCGCAATACGGATAATCGTAAAGCTTGAAGAAACCTATGATTTCGAGCTTAACGATGAAGATTTACTTATAGATAGATTTAATACGCCCAAAAAAATATTTGCAATGTTGGATAGCTATTAGTTAGGAGCTTATGCAATATGAAAACTGTTGAATATGAAAAGAAAAAACTGCTAACTGAAAAGGAGTTCAACGACAAAATAGCCGAATTAAGCAGATTTGCTCCTGCCGATGACATTCTTCAAATAAATTATTATTACGATACTGCTGATTTTGCTTTTCATAAGAGAGATGAAACAGTAAGAATACGGCAGAAAGACGATAAGCTGAGGTTTGAGCATAAGATAGGAAAACAAAGTGTTGGCAGTACGAAAATTAGTAAAGAAACCGCAAGGTCAATGGAAATACTTCCAAAGGGGGTTTTGTTTGATAACATTGAGGTGTCTTTGCTTGGTAGCTTGATAACTTACAGGACTAATTTTCATATGGATAATTTCGTCATTTCTCTCGATAAAAATTTCTATTTAGGGAGCATTGACTTTGAAATTGAGGTGGAGTCAGACAAATTAGATGATGCGTTACCACCAGCGATTGACATCTTCGTCGGAACTCCAGCGGCAGGAAAATATACGCGATTTGTAACCGCTCTGAAAAATATGGATGATCAATATAATATGATCGCAAACTAACATTTTGTGAAAACTCTTTATTTCTGGGTTTGATAAAACTGTGAAATTAAATAATATATTGCAATTAAAACCTTGATAAGCTTGAATTAAAGCATGTTACAGGAGGAACGTACGCAGATAAATACCGATAATTTATGTGAGGAGGATTGAGTTAAATAGCATTCATATTACCTGTAAATCAACCACCTGTTGTAACATATCCAGACTTTGCAGATCCTTTAGTAATCTTATTTGCAAGAAACAACGATTTGCATCCTTGGCTTATGTCACAATTTACACAACTATACTGGAGCAATGAAGGTGATTATACTTTCACATATCAATATACTCAATGTTTTAGAGATGATAATTTGTTAGAAGAACACTGGATAGGGTTTCCATGTTTTATATTAAGCGAATGTTTTGAAAGTGTGCTTAATATATTAAAATCATACATTTCCAATGGTTACTATTTATGGTGTCACTTGAATGAATTTTATGTGCCTAATAGAAGTTCATATGGAGTATCAAATAGGTCACATCAAAACTTAATTTATGGTTATAACGAGCAGAATATGCAATTAAATATATCAGGATACGCATCAAATAGAAAATACAAGCAGTCTTTAATTTCTTATGAGGAATTTAAACTATCACTTAATCATATGCATTTTAATCAATATTCGAACAATAACAACATATCAATTGGTTGTTTTAAACACAACGGCAATGTTCCGCAGTTTAATATGAAAAAATTTGTTAATGAGTTGCATCAATATTATTATGGAGGCTCAGTAGAGGGAAAAAAGTTTTTTGGAATGTCTGCTTATAAACATTTAAAACAACATGTTAAAGATTCACTTCATAAAAACATTAACTTACGTTATATACATTTATTAAATGAACATAAGCAATTAATGCACAAGAAAATACAATATTTAATTGACATTAACGCGCTTACAAAGAATGATTATTTGCAAGAATTTATTCTTTTATCTAACAAAACATCGACCATTTTATCGCTGTGTATTAAAAACAATATTAAAAGTTCAGAATCAAATATAAATAAAATATGTAAATTATTAGATGATGTTGAATCATTAGAAAAAATTACTGTTTTAGCTTTGCTTAAAGATTTGAAAAAATATTGTGGAGGACGTTATGAATAAAAAAATCTTACCTATTGTCAGCTTTCCTATAATTACGGATAATTCTCTTAACGCTATATTGTGTGCGGCAGAGCCTAAATATATTGAAAAATGGATAATTAACTCAAATGATTTCTTGCAAATAGTATTTGACGAAAAAGAAAAAGATATAATGTTTGAAGAAAGTGAAATTAACATTTTTAACAGCAATTTATTTAATGATTCTGCAATTCCTGTGTTTAAAGATACATTGCTTGAATGCAGAAATGATGTTTTCAATATTGTAAAAAAAATGATAGGTAGTGAATATTATTGTTATACTTTCATAAATACAAATGACCTGATAACATGGAGATCAAAAAATAAGCAATTTAGTTGTCGTAAACTAAGTTTTGAAGAAGATACTAATGTTCTTATTTATGGGTATGATGATGACGGAAAACAACTTCATATTGCTGGAATAAATAAAAAGCATGAATTCCTTACCGAAAAAATTAATTACGATGATTTTTTTTCATATTGGATGTCAGCAAAGCAGTCAAGAATCTATATTCATTTTTTTAAATTCAAAAATGAATTAAAAAATTGCTTTGACCCAATAAAATTTAAAAATAATTTAAATAAATATATTAATCCATATGAAGATAAGAATGATAAAACGTATGGACTTAAGGCATTTGAAAAAATGATACCTTATATGCTCTATTTAAATAATAAAAAGGTGTCCTGCTTAAATTGTTATACATTTATATATAGCCATAAAAAATTGCTGCATGCCAGAATCAATCTTTTAATTGAAAATTTCTTCTTAAACAATTCTTTCAATGTAAGATTTGAAAAAATAAAAATGTGTGCTTATGAACTTTTAATGACATACAATAAACATCTTCAGAAAGCCAATAGCCTTTCATTGAACAAAAGTTTAAGAAAGATGGAAATTTCATTTAAAGAAGAACATGATCTTTTATTAGAAGTATATAAAAATTTAAATTGAAATAAATTTTACAATAATTAATTTTTTAACTCAGCAATAATGCAATGTAATTATTAAAATTTAGAAAGCATATCTGCTTGTGAATAATATCACCGAAGAGTTGGATCTCCCCAAACAAGCAAAGCGAATGCTAAATTATCTAAACTTGGAAGATTCCATCCAGTTGTTGATGAGCGTGGAGGATTCGCCTCGCAATTATTGCATTGTAACGCTGTTCTTGAATTGTGTCCTTCGTTTATCCGAACTCACAAATTTAAACGTTGAACAAATCAGCGCCAAATCAGTAACTGTCACCGGAAAAGGCAACAATGAGAGGCTAATTTACTTAACTCCTGCTGCGAAAAATGCAGTCAACACTTGGTTGATAGAAAGAAATAATTACAACCCGAAGAACAATTCGTTATTCATTATTAATGGCGGCGTTCGCCTTACTGCGCGAACTATTCAAATAATCATCAAAAATACGATTGAAAAAACAGAGCTATCTAGGGATATAACTCCGCAAAAACTTCGTCATACCGCTGCCACATTGTTATACAAATACGGACATGTGGATATACGAGCATTAAAAGAAATTCTCGGACATGAAAGCTTGAATGCTACTCAGATTTACACTTACCTTGGATGATCAGTAGCTTCAAAATGCGGTCAATACAAACCCCTTAGTGGGAATAGTTAATAGTATGTAACAGATATGATGCGAGGTTAATTTACCATGTTAGAGATTACCATTCTAAAAATTAATCCTGATCTTGAACAGTTTGATTTTGATACATTGATGAAGTATATTGCTAAAGAAAAGAGGACTCGGATAAGTAAATTTCATTTTTTTAAGGATGCAAGAAATTGTTTGCTTGCAGATATTCTAGCCCGAATTGAAATTTGTCGTATTACCGGTCAAATAAATGACCAGCTTCATTTCCAAACGAATGAATATGGAAAACCTTACCTTGTCTCTAAGCACAATATTTATTTTAATGTTTCTCATGCTGGAAATTATGTGTCATGTGCGGCTTCGGATGAACCTGTTGGGATAGATATAGAAGTTATCAAGCCATTTGACATAAAAATAGCTGAACGTTTTTTTACAGCGGACGAGATTACATACATTAAGAATGGTGAAACCGCTACAATGGAATCACGGTTTTACGAAGTTTGGACAAAAAAAGAAAGCAGGATAAAATTGGAAGGTAAAGGACTACATATTCCTCTGACATCCTTTAGCATATTTCAACCTTATGGGCTTGAGATACCAAAGTATTACGAAGTACTTAGAAATGAAGAAGCTATATGCCATGTATGCACAAGCAAAGCATCAAATCTGATTGTGAAAACAATAGATACAACCGCTATCATCGCATCTTTAATGCACCTATGAAATATATAATTGTTCAACGATACCTAGACACTTTGTATAAAAGAACGTCATTGTTGCCACAGAATCAAGAGAGATGGACATTGGAATTCGTTCACGGCGATGAACAATAATATTCATATTAATAAAAAAATTTTTGCACATGTAAAGCAACGTTACAAGAAACAGATAATCGTCATTTTCGTACATACTGAAATCTAACAGGAACGACATAAAATTACGATATTTGTAAGAACGACACGCTATAATTCAACGGTTTTCGCCTGCGAAAATGTCGCGAAAAGTAAAACAGCAATCCATTAAAATTTTTTATCGGAATGATTTACAGTTGGCGTTGGAATTAAGCGGATTGCGTTAAAAAATATTCCGATTATAAATCCCGGCTGCGGGTGGTGGAGCCCCGACAGTCGTGACAAAACCAAAAATTTCGATAATATTTTTCTTGGCTACCGAAGACCATTCAACCGCTTTAGCATTTCTTCATCTGTGACAGCAAAGCGTTCCGGCGAAGCATAGTGCGAAGCGGATTTCCTTCCGGGGTCGCCGCTGTATAGCTCGCCTTTTGTGTTCAGTATCCGCATGTGCGTACACTTGCGTTTTTTCCAGTTGTGCATGGCCGAGCCACTGAGATGCCAATGTTAAATCCACGTTCTTACAAATCTGAGGTCACTACATATTATCTATTCTCAAGTTAATGATGCTATTTTTATTCGCAGTCCTTCACTTCATTCGGTACGCTTCGCTTGTAAATAAATACGCCAAGAAATCATCAAAGCACACACCGCCATCCCCACCTATGGGGTTGACAATATCCACACCGATGTCCGTGAGAAAGTTATCTGCGGGTGCAACCGTGTCCACCGCCTAATACATGAGATGGGCATTCAATCCAAGCGCAAACGCAAGTACAAGGCCACTACAATCAGCCGCCACAAGCACGGCATCTTCCCACTCTACTCAAAAACGCCAAGGTCAAGGACCCCAATCAAGTATGGGTAGGCGACATCACCTACATCCAAACCGATGAAAGCTGGCTGTACCTAGCCATCGTAAAAGACCATTTCATCCGCGAAATCGTAGGCTATGCCACAGGCGAGCGCATCACCTCCGAGTTAACGCAAGAAGCCCTTACACAGGCTATCACCCGCTACAAGCCTGCCCCAGGCCTCATATTTCATTCCGACCGCGGCATCCTGTGTGCCTGCACCAGGCATGATAATCACCACCAATAATATTTCAATGGGGAACAGTAGTTCTCCATTTTTTTGTGCCTTGTTTCGTTTATTTCCAATTACTATTTTTTAAGAACGTGCCGTCTAAGTCTACGGGGTTGCGCACTTTATGGCCGCGGTACATCATGCTATATAATTTGAACGGTAACAAAGCCGGTAGCAAACACAACTCCGTTGCCACGGTGAAGTAATCAGATTCATCAGACAGTACAAGTTCCATAACATCGTTGTCTGACACGAGAAAGTCGGCTAGAAAGCTGTTTGCTTGATGCTCAAGCCTACCTGTGCCATTGAATAGGTTAAAGTCATGCAAGGCCAACGAGGGGGAACTGAGTATTTCCGACTTGATGCTTGATAAGGTGTGCGGCTTCGTGCCCGGCGACAATATGCCTATAGTCATTTTTTAAATTTCCGTTTATGACAGCGAATTTCACCCGTCTAATAATGTTTGCGTACCCTTGCAACCCATCGGGTTGATATTCGTAGTTAAACTTTATCCTCGCACCAATGGAATCGAGCAGATCGAAGGGGTCACGAGAACAGAGCTTTTTTGCAAAGCCCTCAGCTTCTTGGTATGTGCGACTCACAAAATCACTCCTTGCCGTTCTTGTATCGCTTCGAGGTAAATTTATCCTGCGCTATATCCGAGGCTTCCAAGAATAGCGATTGCATGTCACGCATAAATGTTTCTTTATCTTGTTCAGATAATTCGCCACCCGCAAACAGTGCCGCTGTTTGCTCTAAAATTAGGGTAGCTTGCCCTCAATGCCATTAAGTTAAGGCGTTGTCTCGGGCAAAAAGAAAAGGCGATGCGAGGAGAAAAAACCTTGCATCGCTTTTTTAGGGGAAAAAAATCAAAGAATAAGTGAAAGGCAAGCATACAAAAAAGACGAAGGAAAATCGCCCAAGGTATGCGAACGATGAAACTTATGCTACTCTGTAAACGAAGCTGACAACTGATTTTGGACGAGGCTCGCGCTCATATGGCTGACCACTGCGAAAAGGTCTTAGAGGCAAAACATTTTTCCTAATCAGTGCTTCAACGTCAACAGGGGGTTCATTGCACCGAAGCCGCAAAAAACGGCGACAAACAAGAACAGCAATAGTGAAGTTGGCTTTGTAATTGTGCTTTGTGTCCGATTGTGAAATAACTACTTGCACTGTAATTATCGCAGCAAAGTTGTACATTATCATTCTTGCGAAAATTTCTTGTGTGATGAATTCCTGCTTCTTGGCGTGGAAGCTGGTAAGCCCTATGGTATATTTCAGCTCCTTGAATGAAGTTTCGATGCCCCAACGCAACTTATAAATATGCTTGATAATACAGGGCGGGAAAGCAACAGGGTCAAGATTTGTGATAAGTGTTTCGTGTGTGCCGTTGTCGAGAAGGACACGGACAACGCGAAAAGAAAAGGGATAAAACTTATTTTCGTACAGGTCTAAAAAATCGAAAGTAGAAGTGGAAGGGACAAATTTATAAATGTCCTGACGAGCTTTGACCTCTTTGGTTTGTTTTTTTGTAAGGACAAGACTGACGCGAACATCAAACTCGCCGCCCTGCGGCAATTCAAGTCCTGACAAAATGCCGCTTGACCCCAAGTCTTTTACTCGAATAACGTAATGCCATCCCTTGCGCTCAATATGAGCAAAGTTGTTGTAGCTTTCGTAAGCTCTGTCGGCAACAACGATGACTTTGTCGTTTATGCGGGAACGGTCAACCATATCGGCCAAAGCTCTGCATTCGTTCATTTTTCTGCGCGGTTGGGTTATAGAATCAATATAGAGCCTGCTACATAAATCATAGAGCGCATTAAGATGCAAAAGGTTATAGCCTTTCGAGTCGGGCTTGTCCTGAAAATGTGAGTCAGGGTCGCCGGGGTCTGTAGCGATATGCAATGATGAGCCATCTGCGGCAAGAAGCCTGTAGCCTTGGTATTTTTTGATTCGAGCGCATGATTGTGTAAACTCATGCAGTAAAAATTCAAAGGCACAAGGTAGGATTTTATCCCGTTGTTGCACAAAAGCAGAAGTGGTCGCTGTGCTTAAGTCGTACCCGTTTGCGTCCAAAAGCTCCTTGTAAAGGCTGTTTCCACCCATCGAAATAAGCAGATTCATTACTTCTTCAAATGGCAGCTTTCGTTTTCGAGTAAAATCTTTTTCGGGATTTTTGGCATACAGTGCCGGACACAACGACATATCTCGAATCAATGATACCAGAGTTTTCTTTACAAAACTCGGATGGTCAATCATGGCGCAGCCTCCTAAAAAATAAATTTTTCAAGAGGCTGCGCCACATTTTTTTGACATCTTGTCAACACTATCAATGTTACATCTTCTTTACAAATTTGCAAAAACAAGAGCGCCTATCTTCTCAGATAATCGCTCTTGTTTGGTTGCTCTCTTGCCAACGCCTTAACTTAATGGCATTGAGCTTGCCCTTGGCCTTTTTTACCGAACTTTTCCGCAACGACGGTCAAAAATTCTTCGTTCTCGGTAAGGAAGTAATTTACATCCACCCCAAAGATTTCGGCCAGCTTGTAATATACCTTGCGGTCTTTTGGGTACCCTTCGCCGTTTTCGTAGTAATGAGTGTTCGGCGTGCCACACCAATTCGCTTTGCCAGCTCAATTTGCTGTAAACTTTTTTTATTTCGTTGTTCCTTTAGTTTTTCACCAAAGGTCATGTGACACCTCCGAAACGAAAATGTGCAACTGAGTTGCACACAGCATAGTCAGCGTAGATTCCCTTGTCAAGAACAACATTTCGGCGGATTGGTTGGAAATTAAATCCGTTATAATATTCGCTCACACTAATGTGCTATAAAATTCGCAAATTTTACAAATTATGTTAAAATAATGACGTTTGGATTGTTCGTGGATTTTTGCGTATGTAATCATTGTTGTAAAACGCACGTTGTTGTGTAGCTCATGGGCTTCATTCCGAAAATTGAGCGGCGTAACAGCAATCATGTTTCGGGACACTAGAGCGTGAGGGAGCACGGAAGATCGGACGTTGGATAAAAAGAAAGCCTGGCAATTGAGATAACCCAATGAATACATGTACCACGGTTCATTGGCCGACGCGCCCCAGATAATTTATTCCTTCACTTTAAGTGCCTTATAAAAATGCGCTGTTAGTGAAAGGGGATAATTATATGGGGTTTGTTTATTGTATTGTGAATATGTTCCTTTAGCTTACAGATACATAATCTGATGCTACGGGGAGGCACACACAAATGAAGATAGCGTACTTAGCGATTGAGAATGACCTCACAACTCATGAAAGGGAAAGTAAATTTTGGTTATCACGCGGTATTGATTCGATTCGGGTTTCCAACATGAACGAGGGGATAGATTTTGCACTTAAAACAAAATTCTACTTCATTGGCATCAATGCTACTAATATCAATTATCTACCCAAACTCATCCATTTGCGCACCGTAACCAGCGTACCTATCTTTATTTCAACATCTGATGATTTATATTGTACAGCAGAACAAAGCAAAGCGATTCAAGTCGGCGCAGACCTGTATGGAATAATAAGCGAGAACCCTGCGGAAAATTACGATACTTGCGTAGCCATGATTAACCGCTTACAAAAGAGAGCAACGGAACAACAATGGCCGTCGCATGATGTAGTGGTTAGCCGCAACATTCTTATGTCATGTTTAAACTATCAAGCTTTCTACGGAGATAAAATAATCGAATTGTCAAAAACAGAGTTTGATTTAATGTTCTACTTTATTACTCACCAAGAGGTTGTTTTTACCGCCGAGCAACTTTACAACCATATATGGAAAGATGTCTCCGTATCCCAAGTAACCCCGGCTATAAAAAACATTATCAAGCGGCTTCGTCAAAAATTTGAAAATCCCCATGTCATCGAAAACGTATACGGCTCTGGATATAAGTTTGCGCCAAGGTGACAATTTTTTTCTACAGCATTAACTGCCATTCTTTATAAATGAACGAATACTGGCTTTTTATAACCCCATACGTTTCCATTTGTTACTATAATGTAATGCGATTTACCCTAGTTTGATACTTTTGCTTGCTATTATCCAAAATATACCAGCATTTGCCAGCGGAATATTTGGGATAGGGGTAAGCGTGAAGTGAAATGTAGGCGACATCGCTTGTATTTGCGCGATTGGGTATACATTCATGCACATAGCAGGCGAATAATTTACATAACGAACGGCGTAGTCCTCAAGGGGATTGCGCCGTTTTTCATTTCGACAAGATTTTACTTTATTGCTTTTATTACTCGGTATTTCAGCGGCATGTGCCATCGCCATGAGCTGGCCTATATTTATGCACATGATTTTTTATTTGCGTTCATTTCGGACAAGTCATTTTCGACCCACTACCTCACCCCCCCAATGGGCTCAAAAAATAAATAAAAATATTTTTTCTAATGGTTCAAGGTATGCACCCTTTGGTTTTTACACTCTTTCCATGACGGTTGAGCAGGGGGTGAGTGCGTGAACGCCGCAGGTCGCAGGGCAGAGATAATCCGAATCATGCGTGTTCGAAAAAAAGACACAATAGACAATCTCGCCCATGAGCTGGGTGTTTCGCGTAGCACCATCAAACGCGACCTGTTAACGCTCACTGTCGATGAGGGCTACCACATCGACACCCTTCAAGGCAATGGCGGTGGTGTGGTGTTCAATGAACCTACCAACCCATACAAAGGCATCTTTAGCCAAAAACAAAAAGATGTTCTTTCCAAGCTGGCTAAGCGTGCAAGCCAGCACGACGCAACCATTGTCAATGACATGATAGCCGTCTTTGGATAAATGAACCTTGACAAATACTGGTGGCATCAGTGCCAGTCATACAATACCCAAATTCAATTCAACCGCACCTGCGTGTAACGGCGCAGGGGTAACACTGCGAACCTCCTAAGTTGATAGTGATAGCCATTTTCATAGGTTTGTTGGTACAGCCTATGTCATAACCCGCGGTTGAAAATAATGATACTTTCGCCTTGCACGCTTATCGGCATGGGGCGACTCGCTATAAGAATGGGGAGAGTGCGAACCTAACCGCCATAAACGGTAGGTTGGCATTATGACGCTTGCCACGCGGTTTGGGTATTGACTTTGTACTTTGTTTGTTTAGTAGCGCAGCCCGTCATTTTATGGCTGGCTGTGCTATTTACCCTAAAAGTAAAGGATGTATACAACCGTGAACAGTAAACCCATCAAGCGTGGTGATATCTATTATGCCAAATTGGATCCCGTTGTCGGCTCCGAACAGGGCGGAACTCGGCCCGTGTTGATTGTGTCTAACGACATTGGCAACAAATATGGTCCAACCGTAATAGTCACACCCATCACCTGCACATTAAAGAAGAAGTCATTGCCTACCCATGTGGAAATACCGCATGACATTGGCTTAGATGTTGATTCAATGGCTTTAATCGAGCAAATTAGGGTTATCGACCATACCCGCCTTGGTGAATACATTGGGCGGATTGGAAACAAAATACAGGTGGAAATTGATTATGCCCTAATGGTCTGCGTCGGACTCGAAGCGAAAAAGGAGCATAAACGTGGACTCGTGGAACTTACATTATGTCGCAGCTGTCAAAGCAATTATGTTGACAGCGGTTATATTGTTGTCCAAAAACGAGGGCAGCGGAAAATGGAACCCTGTGATTTCTGCAAGATGCGAAGGGGCTTCACCTTCGGGATTATAAATACGCTTAATTAAACTGAGGGTACGAGGAGGTTTTTGATGAATAATTTTTCAAACAAGGCACCTGTTTCTACATCTATTGATATAGACTCTTTGGTAGATATTAACAGTGTGGAGATTGACTTGTCATTATCGGTTCCGCAAAAGCAACAGTCTTTTTTAAAGCAGATAAAGAACCCATACCTTTTCCGCTGTGATGATACCACAGTACGCCTTTCATTCGGTAATTCAGATTTATCCCTGGCAGATATGTTAAAAGAATATTTCCTTTCAAGGCAGGGGTTATCTTTATCGTCATGATGTAATCCGAAGTTGCCCAATTTTATAATGGACACGCCGCCCATGTTCATGCTATGATGAACATGGACTGATGTGGCAATCCTTTTCGTTTTCGTGGGCAGCACGGAAATTTGAAAAGGAGTGGCTACTATGATAGAAGCAAGAACCGTATGGAATGCTTACGGATATACTCGCGTGTCTAAGGACGATGGGAGTAAGGATGTAAGCAATAGCATTAAAAATCAAAAGGATTTAATCCTCGACTTTGCTGAGGGGAATCCTGATGTAAATATTGTCGATGTTGTTTCCGATGACGGAGCGACAGGCGCGAATTTTGACCGTACAGCTTTCAAGGATATGATTAACCATATCGAAAGCGGTGCGGTTAATTGTGTTGTAGTGAAGGATTTTTCCAGACTTGGCCGCGACCATATTGAAACGGGTAGATATATCGAACGCTACTTTGCCGATAAAAATGTCCGCTTCATATCTATCAACGACAACTACGACAGCTTGCGCGCCGACATGTCTGACAGCAGCAACAGCCTCATCGTACCTTTCAAGAACATCATTAGCGAAGCATTTTTGGAAGACATATCCACAAAAACCAAATCCCATCTTGCCGTTAAACGTAAGAACGGTGAGTTTGTGTGTAATTATGCGGTGTATGGGTATGCAAAGGCTACGGATAAAAAACTGGTTATTGATGATTTCGCTTCTGAAATCGTTAAGGCCATATTTGAGCATAAAATCTTGGGTTACAACGAACAGCAGATAGCCCACATGCTAAACGCAAAGGGAACACTGTCCCCCGCTGAATACAAAAAAGCCAACGGCGAAGCCTATAACACCCCTTTTGCAATAAAGGATAAATCCCAATGGACTCCCAACGCCATAAGGCGGATTCTGACAAACCGAGTATACATCGGTCATTTGGAACAGGGCAAACGTACTAAAGTAAGCTACCGGCTAAAAAGGAGCTTTTATCAGCCGCGTGAAGCATGGAGCATTCATGAGGATAAACACGACGCAATAATTTCCAAAAGTGACTTTGAACTCGTCCAAGAGCTGATGACGAAGGATACCCGAATATCTATTGAAATGGGTAAACTCCATCTATTCTCCGGCTTGATATACTGCGGTGCTTGTAATCAAGCCATGAGCGTTAAGGTTGTTACGAAAAAAAGCGGCAAGCGGTATGTTAATTATGTTTGCGCCACGCATAAGCGTTTCGGGACATGTAGAAATAACAACATCAGCGGTAAGAAAATAGAGGAATATATATTACTGTTCATCAGAAAGCATGTGGATGGGCTTCTTTCAGCAGATGAAACCGTTGACGGCATTGGCCTTGGTGAGTTGAAAAGCCGTAAAAAATTAACGTATGAACGCATGATTGAAAAATCGCTTGATTCTATCAAAGAGTACAATGCCTTTATCGTAAAATCCTACGTTCATTTTTTGGAAGGCGTTATCACCCAAAAAGAACATGATATGTTCCGTGACGATTTTTACCGTCAAATAGATGATGCCGAAAAACAAATTACCCACATGCGCCATGAAATAGAGCGACTTGGGGACAACGTCGCAAGTCGGGAACTCATTGAGCAATTCAAGGCGTTTGGAAATATAACTGCTTTAGACCGCCGCATCGTAGTAGGGACTATCCGCTCTATTATCGTACACAGCAATAGGGACATTGAAATTAACCTCCGGTACGGGATAGGCTTTGACCTGCTTCAACCAAGCGACATTCATGATGTCACGTTGGGAAAGGCGGTGGTTTAAGTGCCAAGACCTAGCCGAAAATACACCACTAAGGAAGCGTACACACCCAAAGTTACCGTATATGCAACATGGGGCTACACTCGAATATCGGTGGATAATGAACATTCAGATAATTCGATTATGAGCCAGACGGCTATTATCAATAACTACGCAAACGGCAAAACGGATATTGACTTGCGTGATGTCATATCGGATATAGGTTTTTCCGGTACAAATTTTCAACGCCCCGGTTACGAAAAACTGATGGACGGCGTAAAACGAGGGGAAGTTGGATGCGTCGTCGTAAAGGATTTATCCCGGCTGGGGCGTGCGTATATTGAAGTTGGCGAACTGCTGTTTAATATCTTTCCGGTTTACCAAGTGCGTTTTATATCGGTGAACGATAATTATGATTCATTCGCTGATGATGCGTCACGGAAAAAGTTGATGGTGCTGTTCAAGAATCTTATGAACCACATGTTCAGCAAAGATACCAGCGATAAAGCCCGCTCTGCGCATAACTTGAAAAAGCAACGAGGGGAAATGGCCGGTCTTTTGCCATACGGTTATATCCGTGGTGATGATGGCAAACAGCTTGTACCCGATGGTGATGCCGCCGAAGTGGTCGCAAGAATCTTTGACATGCGCCTTAGCGGTCAAGGAGTACGAAGCATCGCGCGGCAGTTGACCATGGAAGGCATACCCTCTCCGCAGAACAGGCGTTATGAACTGGGCAGGGTAAAGAGTGAACGATTTTCAAAACCTGTAATATGGAATCCCTCTGTAATAAGTAAAATCCTTAACTATGAAACATATACAGGCGTTGTTGTACAGGGAAAGCATTACACAAAGAATAAGAAATCGAAATGCCTGCCCCAAGAGCAGTGGATTAAACATGAGAACGCGCACCTTGCGATTATCAGCAAGGAAAAATTTGCAAAGGTGCAAGTGCTTTTGGCGCAGGCAAATCAAGCCTCTAAAAAGCGCAATGCAGTCCCGCTACGCTCCGAAAACCGTTATGTCGGCAAAACATTCTGCGCGAAATGTGGGTATGCCGCGCTAAGAAATATGACTACGTATTATTGTAGCCGTTGTAGTGCCAGAATTAAAATGGAATCGGGTATGGAAAAAGTTCCCCAACTCCCGGTTCAAACGCTTGATAAAGTTATTATGTCATCCCTTCAAAAACAAATGGACGCGGTTATTGATGTCGCTGAGTTGGCTACATCTTTATTAAAGCCGGACGCATCCAATAAAAAGCAGATGGAGTTTTTAAGGGATAGGGCAAATTGCACGAAAGCCATTGCTGCCTCAGATAAAACGCTTTCAACGGCTTATGCCCATCACCTTGGCGGGATTCTTGACCTTCGTGAATTTGAAATAATCCGAACACAAGTAGAAAGCGATAAACAGTGCGCGGAAAACAAACTGGCGGAAATCGAGGAAACGCTCAACCAACGTGCGGCACTCCAAAACGGTCATGCCTATTGGCGTGACATGTATATGAAGTTCCGCAATGAAACTTCGCCCACCAAGGAGTTAATCCAAACCCTTGTCCAGCGGATTGAAATAATGCCGCTTACAAATGAAGTCCATGTAATCTTTAACTTCAGCGATGAGTTTGCAGCGTACCGAAAAATTCTTGACGAGAGTGGGGTGAGTACAGATGTTTAACCAACGAAAAGCAGGCTATGTAATAGGCGGGTATTCGCGCTTATCCCATGAGGACGGCGCAAATATTGAAAGCCACAGCATTAAAAACCAGCGGGAGTTAATTAAACAATTTATCTTGGAGCAGTCCGAATTTAAGGGTGCTTCCTTTGTGGAGTATGTGGACGACGGGGTTAGCGGCACGCACACAGAACGTCAATCTTATCAGCGGCTTATGGCTGATGTGGAGCGCGGCGACGTGGATTGCATTATCGTCAAAGACCTTTCTCGGATAGGTCGCAATATGCTTGATACCGACGATTTATTGATGAATCAACTGGTTTCTCTTAACGTCCGGTTTATCGCTATCAACAATCACTATGATTCTTTCAAGCACCCCCTGTCAAATCTGGAGTTGGCTATCATAAACTTAGCGAATCAGCACTATGTTAGGGATTTAGCCGAAAAAGCCGCGGCATCCAGACGCATCAAACAACAAAAAGGGGAACACATGGCTAATCCCCCGTTCGGGTACAAGAAGTGCGACAAGATAAAGAATCTTCTGGTGCCTGATGAAGACACAGCAGATTTTGTAAGACTCATTTTTTCCCTTGCTGTTGAGGGACGAAAAGCCGTTGAGATTGCACAAATTCTTAACTCCCAAGATATACCTACGCCTTATGTATGTAAAAATGTCGGGTACGCTAAAGAAATCGACCCAGGTTATTATTACTGGACAAACATCATGGTTGCAAGAATAATCAGGCATCCAGCATACATGGGTAGCGTAGTATCTTGCAAGACAAAGGCAGATTACCTCGCCTCAAAAAAGAAAGTACCCACACCCAAAAGCGAATGGGTTATCGTGCCGAATGTCCATGAAGCCCTTGTATCCGAAGATGATTTCCAAAAGGCTCAACGGGTGCTTGAAAAACCTAAACCCTTAGGCGGCGGTATGGACAATTTATTTATGAAGAAAGTGGTATGCCCCACCTGTGGGCATAATATGGCGAGGTATCCAAACTTAAACCCTTATTTCAAGTGTCGCACGGCAAAGTTTACAGATAAGTTTGCTTGCCCACCCCATAGCATTATGCAAAGCATTATTGAAAGTGCCGTCCTCTCGTCAATCAGAGCCTATGCAAATACGTTGATTGACCGAGAGCAATTACAGCTCGCGGCTCTTGAAAAGGAAATGGAATCCATTGGGGAATTGGAACGAAAAATCCGCGATGAGCAGAAATCCATCCAGTTCATCGAATCCTCATTGCCGAAACTTTTTAAGTCCTTTGCTTCCGGTAAAATAACGCAGGAAGTGTTCATGAAGAAAAAAGGCATCATAAACGATACTACGGTCAGAAAACAGGTAGCTGTAGCGGAAATGACCGAGCGGCTTACTGCCATATCCATTGGACATTCGCAAGCGAAGGGCACGGTTGAAGCGTTTAGTCCGTTTATCGAACTGGAGGCTTTGACAAAGGAGGCGGTTGACTTATTGATAAGTAAAATCGTAGTCCATGGGGAGAAGGATATCGAAATTATTTGGAACGGTAGGGATGAATACGAATCCCATGAACCCCCAATATTATCCAAGCAGAAATTTTAGCTTATTCAAATTTTCGTTAGTCTACACTTGACACAAGCGTCCCATTTTGATACAGACCCCTTGGAAACCCTAACATGGGCGGCAAATTCATCCTGTGTAACGCCCTTTTCCCGCCGCTTGGTTATCAATATGTTTGCTAAACTCATATCTTTCAATGCAAGCCCCCCTGTACTTTAATTATACTGGGCAAAATTCTGTGAGTAAAACGACTTACACGCTACTTTTTTGAAAATAAATCGCCCAAATGGAAACATTGTAAAAAAATAAAGTGCGGATTAATTTATTTTTCCGCACTTTAGTCAATTTACGCTCAACAAAATCCAAAATCAACCATATACAACGCAATATTGAGAGGACAACAACGCTGGTCAAGTATAGCGAATGCTTGCATTCGCGAGGGGGCACCCCCTTGCGCGGGGTGTGGGGCGCGCAGCCCCCACGGTTTTAATCTTTTGACCTTAGCAACCGCGAATCCCCTCAACCATACTCCCGCCGCGCAACCTCGCCGCGGCGAAGCGCATGGTCACCCAGGTGATAATGAAAACCACCCCAATGCACGCCAGCACTTCCCATAAGGGGAAAATGTAGGGAAAATCTACCGTTATGGTGAAGGCGCGGTAAATGGCATAGGAAGCACCCAGCCCCAAAGGCAACCCCACGGCAAGGGATTTTATCGAGCACAGGATACTTTCCAGGTTAAGCATTCGGTTTAGCCCGCCGTGGGTCATGCCTACGCTTTGTAGGACGGCAAACTCCCGCCGCCGCGCACGTATGTTGGTGGACAGGGTGCTTATTACGTTGGTTAAGCCCACAAGGGTGAGCATTCCTACGAAGCCGTAGATGAATACCATGAGTAGGCGCATTAACGCACGGTCGGCTAGGTTGTTGGCGGCGATATTCATTGTGCTAAGGCGAATGTTATTTTCCGTCAAAAATTCCAATGGGAAAAAATCAAGGACAATGTCCGTTAGCTGGGCTTGTACGTCTATGGGGGCATCGGCAAGGATGTACCAATGGTAGGTTTTCGCCTGCACGTAAGGGACGATAATAACCAGCGAGTTGTGTCCCGTAGCAAGCACGGTGTTGGGCACTTGGTCGCCCCGCAGTTGCCCATGTAAGGGGACTTCCAGCACATCGTCCCACTCGACGATGGACAGGGTCTGGTAATTAAAATTGATGGGGATAAACTCCGTCCAGCGTTCGTCTACCTGTATGCGGCGGAAGTTGACGAGGATATTTGAGCCATGGGGCACCCCCGCCGCACGTGCTAGCTCGGCGTAGGTTTGCGCATCAGGGGCGACTAGGAAAATGCGTAAACCTACCGCGTCTTGGGTATGGTCTGGGTCTACATAATCACGGAAAGGCGCGTTTAAATAGGCGGCGGGAACGCTCCCACCCGTGATGAGGTTTACACTGCCCGTTGAACCTGCCGCCACTACGCTTACCCCTTCTACGGCACGCATACGGGCGGTAATTTGCTCTGCATAAGCGAGGTCTAGCGGGGTAAATTCTATGCGCGTTGTGTCGTCATTTTCTCTCACTGAGCCCATGTTGCTGTGCCATTCTATGATAATGTCCGCGTCCACGGGGTTGATAACAAGCTGCCCCGCGTGGGCAAGGTGGGCCCCAAAGCTGCTTGCCGCCAGGAAAAGGAAAATGCTGATGGAAAGGGAAACCACCGTGGCGCGGAAATTTCTGCGGTCGCGGCGTAGGGATTTTGCCGCCAACGCCCCCTCGAAGCCGAATAATTTTTGTACCAGCAGGTGCTTGCGGGGGCGGGCATTTTTTATTTTCGTTTCCCCCTGTAGGCGAATCGCGTCTATTGCGGGGAGCTGCGCCGCCTTCCGCGCGGGCAACCAAGCGGAAACCAGCACCGTAAAAAAGCCCAGCAACACGGAAATAATTATCGCCTGCCACGCCACAACAAAGCCAATCTCCACAATATCATCCAGCCGATTAATGTCTTGCAACAATATATTGGCGATGTATAGCCCTACATATTGTACCGCCAACCCCAGTATTACCCCAATGGGTAAAGCAACCACGGTAAGAAAAAAACCTTCGTACAGCACGGTGCGGGTGATTTGCCTTTTGGTTGCGCCTACGCTTTTAAGTATTCCAAATTGTTGCATTCGCTGGGCGGCGCTTACGCGGAAGGCGTTGCTCATTACAATTACGCTGGCGGTGAAGATGATAAGGCTCAACATCCCCGCCAATGTCATAAACATGGTGTAATAGGCGGCGCGGAACTGCCCGCCCGATAATTCGTAGAATGCCTCAAAGCCGCTGAAGGCGAAGCCGAATACGGCGGTAAGCATGGACACGGAAAGGACAATGCCGAGGATGGTCCATAGGGTGCGGCGGCGGTGGGTTATTAGCTGGGCGTAGGCAAGCTTGGCGGCGAGGTTCATAACTTTACCCCCTCGTCGCGGGTAATTTGCCCGTCGCTAAGGGTGATGATTCTGTCCGCTTGCAAGGCAATCCCTTCGTCATGGGTAATGAGAAGCAGTGTTTGGCTGTAGCGCTTGTTGGCGAATTTTAGCAGGTCAATGACCTCGCGGCTGGATTTGCTGTCCAAATTTCCCGTAGGCTCGTCTGCCAAAATAACGGCGGGGCTATTAATCAGCGCCCGCGCAATGCTTACCCGTTGTTGCTGCCCGCCCGATAATTCGCTGGGCAAATGCTTTGCACGGGGGGTTAGGCCAATGGTTTCCAGTAATTCCGCCAGCATAGCGCCGTCGGGCTTGCGCCCGTCCAGCAGGTAGGGAAGCATGATGTTTTCCTCGGCAGTGAGGGTGGGCACAAGGTTGTAAAACTGGTATACAATGCCCAAATTGCGGCGGCGGAAAATAGCAAGCTCGGACTCGTTCATGGCGAAAAGCTCCTGTCCGTCAACATGCACCGCCCCCGAGGTGGGGCGGTCTACCCCGCCCAACAAATGAAGCAAGGTAGACTTCCCACTGCCCGACGCCCCCACTACGGCAACAAAACTGCCCTTCTCCACTTCGAAGGATATGCCGCCAAGGGCAATTACCTCCGCATCGCCCTTTCCGTAGGTTTTTGTAAGGTTCTCTACACGTAAAATGTTCATAAAAAATACCCCCTTCACAGCCGCTAACGCGGTTATGTAGGGAGTGTACAGAGGGAATGTGACTGTAGGGTGACTAAGAAATAAATTCACACCCATACCCCAAAAACGCCGCCGCTTTGCGGGGCAGGCGAAAGCCTTTTTCGTAGTCGCTTTCCAGCAGTTCCCGCGAGAAGGCGCGCGTGGTGGTGTAATGAATTTTCATGGTTTTACCAACGATTGTTACATCGGCCATCTTAATTTCCAGTAGATTTTTATGCCAGCTATCCAAGTTGGGGCGCGGCAGGACGCGTTCACGGGAAATATCTATTTTGTCCGCAATGAGTAGCGCCGCGCCTACGGCGCTTTGTATATTTTTGCCCTTCGAATGGTCCTCGATGGCTTGTATGATGATGGTTTTTTCCTCGGGGGAAAGTTCGGTTTCGTCCTCTAAGAAAACAGCCGCCAACGCCGCGCCCTTGCGGGGGTGCTTTTTTCTGCCTGCGATGTTGCCGATGTCGTGCAATAACGCGGCGATTTTTCCCAGTTCAACCACACGGGCGCTGTAGGATAGCAAAGTTAAAATGTGTGCCGTTTTTTCCACCACAAAGGCGGCATGAAATTGCCCATGGCACGCCGAAAAAATATCCGCGTTCACTTGGTTTACCGCATCCAAAATTCGGTTAATTTCGGGATGGGCGCGGTATTTTTCGTAAATATGCAAAGGCATAACTCCTTCGTATGGGCTAGTAGAATTTTAACATAAAAACCGCGCCTGCGCCGTTGCGGTTTTCTACCGAAATGTCCCCATTTTGCCCGCGAAGAATCGCCATTGCCAGGGGTAAGCCTATGCCATGCCCCTGCTTATCCCCGTCCCTTCCCCCGCCGAAGCGTTGAAACAACCCCCGCATCATTTCCTGCGGAATACCCGCCCCCGCATCGGCTACGGAAACCCAACGGCACAGGGGATTTTCCCCCGCGCTTAGGGTAATTACACTGTTTTCGGGGGAATGCTCCGATGCGTTTTTGATGATGTTGGTGAGGGCTTCCGCCGTCCAGTTTTTATCGCAGTACAGGCGGGTTTCCCAAGGCGCATCCTTTGATGTGGGAGCGCTCCCACTTTGCCATTCTACGCGCTGTCCCTTAATGTCCAGCAGAATTTGCAAGGGCTGTAGCGCCGCATCTGCCAGCGCCCCTGCCGTTATTTCCCCAGGGGAAAACACCACACTGCCAGACTCCAGCTTCGCCATTTTTAACAAGGCATTCGCCAGCCAGCCCGTTTGTACCAGCCCCTTCTTTAGGTTGTGGATAAACCCTGCCGCGCGTTCCGGGGGCGCGGTTTCCAGCAAATCTGCCATCACCATCATGGCGGTGAGGGGGGTCTTTAGCTGGTGGGAAATATCCGCCAAGGTGTCCGCCATTGCCGCTTTTTCCCGCGCCAAATTGGCAGATTCCTCCTTCAGCTTCCCCGCCAAGGTGTGTATGTCGTTTTTAAGGATGGATAGCTGCCCCTCCAGATTGTCCCGCAAATCTGGGGCTTGCCCGTCAATAATACGCCGAATATCTGCGGAAAGCCGCTCCAATTCGCCGCGCCGTATCCATGGCATGGCTACACACCCCCCGCATTTGCACGATAGCCCGCACCGCGCACGGTTTCGATATACGCCGCCGTCCCCAGCTTCTCGCGCAGGCGCTTCACGTACACAGTAAGCGTATTGTCTTCTACGAAAACGCCTTCCGAATCCCATATTAAATTCAAAATTTGCCCCCGCGAAAGCAGCTGCCCTTTGTGGGTAGCAAAAACCACCAGTAAACGATATTCCAACGCGGTTAAATCTATGGGAAAATCGGTTGGTTTGTCACCAACCTCCAATTTAAAGGCTTTTCCTTCGCTCACATGTATCGAAACATTGCCCAATTTCAGCACATCCCCTGCCCCTGCCCGCCGCCGAAGCACCGCCTTTACCCGCGCCATCAGCTCCCCCAGCCGAAAGGGCTTGGTAATATAATCCTGCGCACCGCCTTCAAAGGCTCGCACAATACTTCCTTCTTCATCCACCGCAGAAAGGAATAACAACGACGTATCTGCCGCTTTCAATGCCTCTACCAGCGCAAAACCCGTGCCGTCGGGCAGTCCAATATCAATAATCGCAAGGTCAAATATATCGGCAGAAGCCATCGCCTCCCGCGCTTGTACTACACCCCGCGCATGGCTAACAAAAAAGCCCTCGTTTTCAAGGGCATATACCAAACCCGACGCAACGATGGGGTCATCTTCGATTAATAAAATGCGCAATAAAATCACCGCGCAAACTATACCATATTGCAAAAATAGTGTACAACCGTTGGAATACACGTATAATGCCCTTGGAGGTGTATAATGAGAAAAATTTTTTTGTTACTTGTCGCAGTTTTGGCGATTATTTTCGCGACTATGCCTGTGTTTGCCACAACTGGCTTTCATTCTATGGTTATCCCGTACTATGTAAACGGTTTGCGTTTTGATGTATACGGCTACCGTGGGGATTCGACAGTGGCACTTCCGGCGCTACGTTTAATGGACATTGCGTATATGTTAAATGGGACAATCTCTCAATTTGACATTGTTGCACCCCCCGAAAACGGCATTTGGGATGTATGGATTAAACGTGGCGCACCCTATACAATAACGGGTGAGGAGATGCGCCCAATACTCCCACGTGCCGCCACTTTTGGTTCATATGGGCTTCTTAGTGAGGCACATGGTACGCGCGGTTTTGTCGGCAACCCGTATCCTATTGTCACGCTGGGTTTTGACGGCGAAGCGTATCCCGCATTTACCCTTTCCCTACGCGCCGTACGCGACATTGACGGCTATTATTTCTCAGTATACGAATTATCCTATTGGCTTGATTTTTATTTAGTGGATTTTGACGGCTGGGATAATTGGAATGAAACGCTGGAAATTATTACAACGCCATCAAACGCCCAATTACCCAACCACCATATTACCCGCAATACGTTTCCTATCGGCTCACGCCAAACAATTGTCTTCGCATACGCCTTACACGTACGTACAGGACCAAGCAATAACTACGATACCCTCACCTTCGTACGCCGCGGCGAAACATTTGAAATACTAGACTACCACGGAAGGTTTGTGCAAATCGAAACCCCACGCGGTACAGGCTGGATTTTCGCGGGTTTTCTTTCTCGGAGGTAATCTTTCTCACACAAAGTGCAGATTATACAAAACAATGGTATTTAACGCAAAATTGGCACTCACATGTACGATAATACTGCCCGCAAGATTTTTGCATTTTACGGCTAGGAAGTTGAAAATTAACCCCGCCGCCACCAGCCCCACAACGCTAAGCAGCATAATCCCCGCCAAAACCCCGCCCCAAATTATCGGCACATGGTACAGCGAAAATAGTAACGCAGAATACCCATGGGCGTACCTTACAAAGCCCCGCTTATACAGGGTAATAAAAATAAATCCGCGGAAAAATATTTGCTCCAGCGTAGCATTAATCACCACAATATACACAAAGACCCAATGGAAATTGTAGCGGGTAATGCCGTTGGCTTCCAGCGCGTCGGCAATCATTTGGCTGTCCATCCAAGGCTGTATTACCCAATACACGCCCCAAATAAACAAAAACACGCCTATCCCCAATAAAATAGCAAGCCGAATATTACGCCCGTCGCCCTTAACAAATATTATGCCTGTAAATTTTTCACGCATTACAAAGCGATAGTACAGCAACGGCACAGAAACAAACAAAAGCACCTTAAAAAGTGAGCTGTACAAATAATTATTAAAGGGCGTAAATAAAAAAGCCGCGTGCAACAAACACGCCACCAACGATATAATTGTAATGCCCCATATGTACTTGTCCTTCATACTACACCCCTGTACTTCCGTACCCACCCGCGCCGCGTGTGCTGTCGGGCAGTTCATCCACTTCCATTAGTTCACCCATTTCCACCTGCATTATCACCAATTGTGCAATCCTATCCCCGCGCCCTACGGTAAAATCCCCTTCCCCGTGGTTTATCAGCACCACGCCAATTTCCCCGCGATAATCCGCGTCCACCGTACCCGGGGCATTTAACACCGTAACACCATACTTTAGCGCCAGTCCACTGCGCGGGCGCACCTGCCCCTCGCAACCAAAAGGAAGCGCAAGCCTAATCCCCGTAGGTATCAACTTGCGCTCCCCTCTTTGAATCACCACATCTTCATGCACATTTGCATACAAATCCATACCCGCCGACAACTCCGTTTGTCGCTTGGGTAAAGGAAAATCCAACGCATCATCGGTGCGCCTACATAAAAAGTTAGTGTTCACAATATTCCCGCTTTCAGTACTTCCCCATGAAGGAAATTACTGCATCCATATCATCCGGTGCAATGCGATTTAACTTTTTTGCACCGCATCTTTTGCATTTATGCACAATTTGCCAGCCCTTTTTTCCATTGTATTGAATCTTATACGGCTTCATTAAACCATGACAATTATTTTTTCTGTCACCTATTTTATTGTCCATATGCAGTGAATATAGGCAAATCGGACAATGGTTACGGTAACTTCCGTTTGTTAAAGGAAAAATAACTGCATCACAATTTTTACATGTAAAGCCTGTGTTTTCTGTCCTTCTGCTCACGCCGAGCCTCCTGATATTTGAATTTCAAATATCGGAAGGCGGGGTTCTGTTTATTCTTAGCGCTTAGCGCTTTTCGGGCTTAATGAGGGAGTGACCGATTCTCTGCTTTCCTTTAGAGTAGCAAATACTTCCGCTTCCTGCTTCAAAAGGGCGTATTTCATCCCTTTATCCGAACTGCTCCCGGCTTCGTGTATTTATACCGGACAATGTATGGCAGCGAAAACCACCATCCAGCGGTAGGTGTCAATCTCATTTCACCGACTAATGCGAATCCTCTGGATTCGCAACAGGCGTCATCCCCCGTTAGTGCGTGAAATCAATTTCTTCACATCCAAATCCCCAACCCCCTTGCCCACCAGCGAAAGGCTTACTTCCTGCGGTATAAAAATCTTCTCGCACACCTCATAGAAGCGCTCCATGGTGACGGCGTCGATTTTTTGCACCACTTCGTCTGCCGTGGTGATGCGGTTTAGCATCAATTGCGTTACGGCAATAGAGCCCATGCGCGACATAGAGCTTTCAAGGCTAAGCAGCATATTGCTTTTTAACTGCTCCTTCACCTTGGCAAGCTGCGCGGGCGTAACACGCTCGGTAAACAGGCGGCGCGTTTCCTCGGTGATTAGCTGCAACGCGTCGTATAACTGGGAAGGGTTTAACGCCGCATAAATCACAAAAATGCCCGTATCCGAGAACGCGATGTTATAAGAATACACCGAATACGCCAACCCGCGCTCCTCACGCACCTTTTGAAACAGACGCGAACTCATGCCACCGCCGAAAATGGCGGTCATGGCTGCCGTAGCGTACCAAGACTCGTCCTTCCCCATGGCAATCCCCGGGAAGCCCATCGCCAAATGCACCTGTTCGATGTCCTTCTCGCGCAGATTAAAACCCGGGGTGTAAATCGCAGGTGCTTCCGCCTTGGGCTTGCAACGTTTTTCAAACACAGAAAAAGCCGTGCTGATTTTCTCCAGCACCGCCATTTCGTTGATATTACCCGCCACGGCAACTACGGTATTGTCGGGACGATATTTTTCTTGCATAAATTCAATAAAATCCTTGCGTTCGAAGCGCCCAATACTTTCCGCCGTGCCTAAAATCGACAAACCCAGCGTCTTTTTTTGAAAAATTTGCTCCTGCAGCAACTGCACCACAAGGCTGTCGGGCGAATCTTCCATCATGTTAATCTCTTCAAGAATTACATTGCGCTCTTTATTAATGTCCTCTTCCTCGAATTTTGAATTGAAAAACATGTCCGTTAGCACTTCCAGCGCCGTTTCAAAATGTGTGTCCAACGTGCGGGTGGAATAGCACGTATTCTCCTGCGAAGTAAAGGCGTTAAACTGCCCGCCAATCGCGTCCATGGTGTCGGCAATTTCAAATGCGGTGCGTTTTCCTGTACCTTTAAAGAGCATATGCTCAAGAAAATGCGATATGCCCCCCTGCTGCGCGTTCTCGTTGCGCGAACCTGTACGCACCCAAATACCAAAACTTACCGAGCGCACATGGGGAATTTCCTCCATGATAACCCGCAAACCACTGGGTAAAGTGTGAAGTTTTATCCCCCTGTTACGGCTCAACGACGTCCTCCGCCGCCTCGGTTGCGGTCGCCGCGGTCGCCGGCGCGAAAGCCTCCGCCTTCTCTTGGTTTAGGCGGCGGGCGCTTTACGATACCGTCGCCCAGTTCCGGCGCAATTACAGCCTTGCGGGAAAGATTAATTCGCCCTTGGTCGTCCACTTCCGTTACCTTAACCACCAGTTCGTCGCCTACTTTTACTACGTCTTCCACTTTTTCCACACGCTCAACGGCAAGCTGGGAAATGTGAACAAGTCCCTCTTTTTCGGGCGCAATTTCAACGAAAGCACCAAAACTCATTAGGCGCGTAACCTTGCCCGTGTAGTGTTTACCCACCTCGGGCGGGCTAACGATGGCTTTAATAATTTCCACGGCGCGGTCAACCTTCGTTTGGTCGCGGCTTACCACAAATACGCGGCCGTCGTCCTCGGTGTCGATTTTATCAACGCCCGATTCTTCAATAATGCGGTTAATTACCTTACCGCGGGGTCCAATAACCTCGCCAATTTGCTCAACATTAATGCGCACAATTGCAATCTTAGGCGCGTGCTGGGAAATTTCCGGTCTTGGTGCGCCAATGGCGGGCAGCATGGATTCGTTAAGGATTTTCATGCGCGCTTCTCTTGTTTGCTCTAAAGAAGCACGAATAATTTCGGGGGTTAAGCCGTTAATTTTAATGTCCATTTGAATGGCGGTAATGCCTTCGCTCGTACCCGCCACTTTAAAGTCCATATCGCCGAAGAAATCCTCCAGCCCTTGAATGTCGGTCAAAAGCACGAAGTCATTTTCCGTTTCGCCCGTTACAAGCCCTACGGAAATGCCCGCAACGGGGCGCTTAATCGGCACACCCGCCGCCATTAGCGACAAGGTAGAACCGCACACCGCCGCCTGCGAAGTTGAACCGTTGGAAGAAACTACTTCCGACACAAGGCGAATAACATACGGAAAATCGTCCTCGTTGGGAATCACGGGTAAAAGCGCACGCTCTGCCAGCGCACCATGCCCTATTTCGCGCCGCCCGGGCCCGCGCGAGGGGCGCGTTTCGCCTACGCTATAGCTGGGGAAGTTGTAATGGTGCATGTAGCGCTTATCTTCCTCTGCCTCGTCCAGCCCGTCTAAGCGCTGGGTATCCCCGCTGGAACCCAGCGTAGTTACCGTAAGCACCTGGGTTTGCCCGCGGCTAAACAATGCCGAACCGTGGGTACGGGGCAAAATATCCACACTTGCTTCCAAGCGGCGGATATCACCAAGCCCGCGCCCGTCGGGGCGCTTATGCTGGGAAAAAATCATACGGCGCACGGTGTCTTTTTCGTACTTATAAATTGCGCCGCCCAGTTTTGCGGTGTATTCTTCTGCTACGTCTTCCGCGAAGGTGGGCACTAACGCCGCCACCGCTTCGTCGGTAAGGGCGCGCACTTTTTCGTCACGCACCTGCTTTTGGTCTTGGAAAACGGCTTCTTCCATACGGGCATCGGTGATGAAATTCTTCACCGCGTTGTACAAGTCTTCGGGTATCACATGCTTGTCGTACTCGCGCTTGGGTTTGCCGTGCTCGCGCACAATTTCGTCGATAAAAGCGATAACCTTTTTGTTTTCCTCGTGGGCAAGCATAATGGCATCGTACATAAGCTGCTCGTCCACTTCGTCTGCGCCCGCTTCAATCATCATCACCTTATCACGAGTAGATGAAACAGTAAGTGCCAGCTTACTTACTTCGCGCTGTACCATATCGGGGTTGACGATTAACTGCCCGTCCACAAGACCGATATTTACAGCAGACGTAGGTCCGTCAAAAGGAATGTCCGAGATACAAAGGGCTATCGACGAGCCAATCATCGCCGCAATTTCCGCACTTGCGTCTTGGTCAACAGAAAGCACGGTAGCAACCACGCCCACGTCGTTACGGTAATCGTCCGGGAAAAGGGGGCGAATGGGGCGGTCAATTAACCGTGACGCCAAAATGGCGCGCTCCATTGGGCGACCTTCCCTTCTAAACCAGTTACCGGGGATTTTGCCAATCGCGTACAGCCTTTCTTCAAAATCGCAGCTTAGCGGAAACCAGTCGATACCCGCACGAGGCTTGTCCGATGTGGTGGCGGTAACTAAGACCACCGTTTCGCCATACGACATAAGCGCCGCGCCGCCAGCCAATTCCGCTACTTTGCCGATTTCGCAAGAAAGCGTGCGCCCGCCCAGTTCCATAGAATATTTTTTAGTCATTTTGTCCTACTTTCTTAACCCAAGTTCGCCAATAAGGGCGCGGTATTTTACAACGTCTTGCCTGCGGATATAGTCTAAAAGCCCGCGGCGTTGACCAACCAGCTTTAACAAGCCGCGGCGCGAGTGAAAATCCTTCTTATGCACACGTAAATGGTCGGTGAGGTGGTTAATGCGGGCGGTAAGCAGTGCCACTTGCACCTCGGGTGAACCCGTGTCGTTATCGGCACGACCATGCTTTGCGATAATTTCCTTTTTGCTAATCATTATGAATAGCCTCCTTTAGAATAATGTGCATATATGCACAATTTTATCCCCACACGCCAAGGAATGGGCGGAGAAGCCAAAACCCTCGCGTAGGATATTCGTGGAAGTATAGCATACAATTTTTTACTGCGCAAATTACTGCCTACAGGCTTTTTATGGGTGCAATAAAAAGGGGACTGTATTATTCGACTAATACAGTCCCCTCAAATTACTTTAACAACTAACTGCTTCCTAAATCCTTCAACGCGGGCAATGCCCGTACCTTTTTGTTACACAGCAGTCCAAGCCCTAAAATGATATACACCGCTCCATGTATGAAAAATACCGCATCTACCGAGTACAGCCGCGCACCAAGAAAACCCCCTGCCAGCGCACCAAGCGCACCGGCGGAAGCCCCAAGCGTGGTAAACATCGTATCTACCCGCCCTACAAGGTTTTTGGGCGGCAGTTTTTGCACAATGGCGCGGTGAAAAATGCCCACCATACTTCCTACGCCCACATACATAAGGTGCATCAGCACGCCGTGCAGCGTTTCGTTAGTAATGGCAAAAACGAATAAAATACGCAGCACACCCGCTAGCATTGTACCAACAATGAGCATATGACCCAGCGAAAAGCGCGTATCTACCATGCGGGCAAAAATTGAACCAATCATACCGCCAAACATGGTAAGTCCCGCAAGGATAATATAACCCGATGCCGAGCCGAAGTGATATTCCGCAAACATAGGCACGTTTACGCCCGCAACATCTGCGAAGAAGGCCTGGAAAACGCCTGCGAATAAAAGCACCATAAATACACCTTGCTTCGCGTAAACAAAACCGGCCGTTAACTCGCGCAGGTACATTTTAACCACGCCTATTTCGTTTTCCTGCGTTGCTGATTCTTCATCACAGCGTAGGAAAATGGAGAAGATGAGCGCCAGCCCAAACGCGGTTGCCATTACAGCGTATAGCAGAGCATTGTCTGCATTCCCGTCCCGCATCATGGAAAACGTGCCCACGAATACCACCGTCCCCGCCAGTACGCCCACAATATTAATAAACGCGTTCGCTTTTACTAAATCCTCCCCGTCTACAATGCGCGGAAGTATCGCCGTTTGCGCAGGGCGGAAGAAAAGCGACGCAAGACTAAACGCGAGTATCATCACAAAAAACAGCCATACCCCGGGCCAATAGACAAGCTGTGCCGCCAGTGCCACCGCCACCACACAAAACTGCACAAAGCACGCAGTGCGCAGTACCGCCGTTTTACGCCATCTATCTACCAGCGGACCCACGATAAAACTCGTAACAAAGGGCACGGCAAATAAGAAGCCCGCGATGCCTGTATACACAGGATTTTGGTACATGGCGTGGATAATCCACATCATTATCATGCCAAACATGCCCGCGCCGATACCGTGTAAAATGAAAAAGATAGCCAACGCACGGAAGTTACGGTTCTTTTTAAATAATGCAAACATAAAAATACCCCCTAAGGTTAAAAAGATTAAAACTTTAATCTTTTTAACCTTAGGGGGTTGTTATTTTATTTCAATATCAATCTTTGTTAGTTGCATTTAAAGATACGTGAGTTGCATTTTCGGCGGCGTGTAATTCGTTTAATTTTTGGTTTACCTGCTTGGTGATGGTGCGGGCCTTCGCATATTCGTAGAGATTAAACACGGCGTATATAGATAGGAAAACAAGCGCCGAAAGTAAAATCACATCCCGCCCGCCTTCGGTAAAATACATTTGTACGCCAATTACCAACGCACCCGTAAGCAGAAAGTGCAGCACTACGCCCTTCCATTTAAACTCGAAGAAAACAGGGAGCAGTAGCGGTATTACCCCCGCAAAGGCGGAAAGCACCATGCGCAGCATATCCACACGGGTAATCGCTTCGTGCAGTACGATATTTAAAAACACAAGCAGGGTTACGATAAAGCAAAAATACTTGAGCATGGCAGCGGCAACACTGCGCAGAATTTTTACCTTGCGTATTTTGCGCCATTTCATAGACCAAACCGTCCTTTCAATGCAGGTACATACTGGCGGGAAATTATAAGCTGCTCGCCGTTTACCAACTGCGCAATAAAGCGCCCTTCCCCCGCGGGAGCGATGCTGTTTATTTTACGCACGTTGACAAGCACCTGCTTGCTAATACGCAAAAAATCGCCTGCAGTAAGCAATTCCTCTACTTCGTAGAGTTTTAAACGGCTGCGGTATACGGATTTTTCTGCGTAAACAAAGGTCTTGTTTTCCACGCTTTCCACATAAAAAACAGCACCCATTGGAAGAACGAGTGCTTGATTTTCGGCATACACGGTCAAACCTTCGGCGCTTTTAAGCATTTCAATGGCACGCAGAACGTTGTCCGTCATATTTTTTACGTTAAAAATTACATTTTCTTCCCCGCCGTTGGGCGGGTCTTGAATAATTATGCGCACGTTTATTCCGCAAGGGCTTTTAAGAGCATACTGTCCGCCGTATCGCCGTAATATTGCCAAAACATTACACCCGCAAGCCCCGTTTCGCGGGCATATTTTTTCTTCGCTCGCAGGGAACGCGGGCAGTCGAAGGACAGGAACTCACGCGCCGCAGGGTCGTAGAAATAAGCGGTTTCCGCTTTTTCGTCATATTGAATGTCGCCTTCAATGCCACGCCCCCGAGGGTACGCCTCATGGAAATGCACCCATCCGGGGTGCGGACCGGGGAAATCGGCGCCTAAACCGTCTACTTCTTTGTAATTACGCGCGTAAAATGCCGCACCCAGCGTCATTTTATTACGCGGCCAGCCATTTTTTTCAAACAAATCTGCCGCCTGCGCGCCCGTCATGCCCTCTACGTCGGAGGGGAAAAGCGCGGTGTGATAGGTCACTTTGTTCCACGCACTCATGTCGTAGGTCATTAGGTTAATAAAGTCCATGTATTTCATGAGTTCGGGCAAATCAAGATTGTCAATGCATTCCTGCAACGCACCCGCCGCCATGGAGACCACCGCACCCGACTTTTGCTTCTCGCGCAGCAGACGGATTAAATCGGTGAAATTGTCCTTATCCGCGGGGCTTGCGTCAATCCCTGCCGTATCCATGCCCGGATATTCCCAATCCATATCGATGCCGTCGAAGCCATATTCATTGGCAATATCCACCAGACTTTGTGCCAATTTTTCGCGCCCATCTTTCGTTAAGCACGCATTAGAAAACCCACCTGCGCCCCAACCGCCAACAGACAAAATAGAAATGATATGTCCTTTATTTTTGTTAAATTCCTTGATATGCGCACCGTTTTTCCAGTGCGAAACACTACCAAGCCCATTTTCAACCAAGGCAAAAGCAAAATTTACGTGGGTCAAACGCGCCGCATCGCCCTCGCGCAGTTTGCCATCAAAGCCCCATTCGGGAATGTAGGCAGATACAATCATTGCGTACCCTCCCTGAAGTCATCCTCAAAATCCTCGTCAAACGCCATGTTGTCATCGGGCGCGTCAATGACCGCGCGGGAGGTAAAAATGCCTATGGTAAACAGTACCGCAAGCACGGTGAATGCGATTTTTTTGCCCCGTTTTTCTGCCTTACACGCTTTGTAGCGCAGTACCCAAAATAAAATAGCAAGTACTAACGAAACGCATTTCGCAACGATTGTACCCACAATGCTGGGCATGTCTTGCCTTCCAAAACCGTATAGCTCTAAAAACTTCTTCCCAAATCCCTGTTCATTCATGGCAAAGCCTCCTTTAAAAGCCATTCTACTGTTTCCGTGTCATCAGCGCAAGTGTGCCAAGCCCAATTAACGCGCCGCCTACCATGCCGCCGATATGCCCTGCATTGTCAATACCGGGAATAGTAAATCCCATCACAATACCAATGGCGATAAAAATAAGCATGGAATACGAGTTAAGCGTTTCGATATTTTGGCGCGTTACACGCGTTACTACGAAGGCAAATGCAACAAGCCCATACACCGCCCCCGATGCCCCGCCCGAAACCGTGGGCAACCGTTGAAACCAAAAATTTGCAAGGCTAAACAACGAACCCACAATCCCCGCGCCAAAATACAGTGCAAAAAACGCAAGCCGCCCAAAGTAGCGCTCAAGCCGCGTACCAAAAACGATAATGCCAAAGGTATTCGCCGCAAGGTGGTGTACGCCAAAATGGATAAACATCGCCGTAACCAAGCGCCACCATTCGTTATGGAAAATAATTTCATACACGCGAATACCGCCGAAGTCGATGCCCGTACGCGCCGTGCTTCCGTCACCGAACACATACATGGCAATAAGCACCAACACATTAATAGCGATAATTCCATAGCACATGAGGGGCTGCGCATGACGGGGATAGTGCGGGATATTTACGTTTTTCATGCGGGTGATGAGGCTGTGGGGGCTGCGTTTGCGCGCCGGGGCGGGCATAGCGCGCCGCATGGGAACGACATTAGGGCGCGAATGGGCAGGCGGCAAACTACGCCCTTGGGGCGCACTTGTTCCCGAGCCGCCGCCAAGCAGCGATTCCGCCGCAGCAAGGGCATCAAAGTCCGCTTCGGGGGCGCTTGCATCTTCATACGCCCGCTTCACAAGTTCACGCAAACCAAATAAATCTTTGGGCTGATTATCCGTTGCCATCAATTCCCCTGTGGCAAGATTTACGCGCCAAAAAACATTGTAAATATTCTGCCCCTCATACGGGGCAGTAATTTCCGCAGGTACAGCGGCAATGTCTAACGCGGGGGCAGGCTCTGCCATGATATACACAAGCGCCACATTTTTTACGCGGGTTAATAAATCCTCGGCCTGCTTGCGGCGTATTTCGTTTTGTTGAAGCAGGGCTTGCCAATCCGCCCGCGCGGTATCGCAAACGGTAATATGCATAAACGTGGCAGCGCCTTCCATCTTTTGCATGTGGAAGTACGTAGCCTCGGAGGGGGATGACGCATCCGCCCCCATTAGTTGAAAGCCCGCATGTAATCCATTGCGGTAAAAAAACGAAGCAAAACGCGCGTACATGAAAAAACTCCTTGCAATAACGTTAATATGCTATAATAACCCCACTATATTATAATTTGCACGTTTTGAATAGGTGGAATTTACGCAAATGAACGCCGCACATCTGCTGGACCGCATCTTTGATGTATACAAAAAATCCTTTTGGAAACAGCTCGCCTACGCCGCCATAGTAGGGTTAATTGCGACCACGGGTATGGGCTTTTTTATGGTGGGCATTGGGATTTTTATTGCGGCAAGCATGGCGTTTATGGGCTTTGGCACAGCAGGGGTTGCGATTGTTGCCGTTTCACTGCTTGTGATAATTCCCTTAGTTATGTTATGGCAGGGGACAATGAGCACAGGGGCTATCTTACTTTCCAGGCAGGCATTCCTTGGGCGCAAGGTAAAGCTGCCTACGTATTACATTTTCCGCAATATTGGACGCGCGGTAAGCGCACTGCTTGCGCAATTTTTAGTAGCCATACCATACCTTGCTATTGTAGGCGGGCTGCTGTATTTCTTCTTCCGTTTTACGGCGGGCTATGTTGCGCTGTGGCTTTTTAATGCATATTTTGTTTTCTCCTTGGTGTTGCTCATTGCCGCCGTTGTCGGATTTTTTATCTACATGCATATGTTTTCCCTTGCGGTGGCAGTAGCGGTAAGCGAGCAGGTCATGTTCTTTTACGCGCTTCGCCGTTCCTGTGAATTAATTAAAGGTGATTTTTGGCGCTTGTTCGGGGTAAAATCCATGGGCTGGGTCATTATTTTTTGCTTGTCTTTTGCTGCTTCGGGCGTAATTATGCTCATACCCGCGTTAGCGGGGGTTATTTTTGCGGGCAATATGCTTCTTATGCCTGTAATTATGGCAATCAACCTTATTGCGGGCTTGCTAAACATAGTTGTAATGTTTGCCCTTGGTCCGTTAGAGGGCATATTAACCGCGGTGGTATATTTTAACCAGCGCATAGAAAAAGAAGGCTTCGATATAGACTTGGCATTAGACGAGTTAACCGAAGCCCCGCCGAGCGTGTATTATGACATTTAACGATGCAATGAACGCGGTCTTACAAACCCGCCGATATGACCGCCTGACGGGGCGCACCCGCAATTTGCGGGAAATGATAATCGACCAGTTAAATCGGTTAATCGACTCAATTTTAAACCGATTTGACTTCACTTTGCCCCAAGGTACGGGCGATGGGCGTATTATTCCCCTTCTTTTTGCTATCGTGGGGGGGATTTTAGTACTTGCGAGCATTTTTGTGCTTGTACGCATCTTCCTACAAAAGCGCAAACCCAAGACACACGATTTATCCGATATATTCGAGGAGTTACGCAACCGCGATTATACCGTTAGCGACCTGCTCTCCCTTAGCGATAATGCTACCGACCGCCGCACCGCTATCCGTTACCGCTACATCGCCGCGCTATTATCCTTAAACGAGCAGGCGTTAATACACATTAGCCCGTCGGCAACCAATGCGGTAATCCTTCGGCAGTTAAAGCAAGCCCGGTCTGATTTGGCTTCGCCCTTCACAGACATGGCAAATACCTACCATTTAGCGTGGTACGGCTATAAGGAAATTAGCGACGATATACTCACGCACTACCACACAGCGGGGGAAAAATTATATGGCTAGGCGGGGCAAAATTTTCATACTCGTGCTTATTGTGCTGGTTTCGGTTATCATCACCTTTGTGCAAAACGAGGACGATGGCGGTCCGACCTATGCGCCCTTCACCACCAACGAAATGGGAGCGAGCCTTTTCTACGATACACTGCGTCATATGGGTAAGCCCGTACGTTTTGGCTACGCGCCCCTTACCGCAACCACCGACCCGCGCCATGTGTACGTTATTATTCAGCCAAGCAACCCGCATATTTCCTTGGAAATGGCGGAGGAAATATTGGAATGGGTGCGCCGCGGCGGGCGGCTTATTCTCCTGCAGAACGGTCACAACATCATGGACGCGATACTAACCCATACGCCCCCGCATAGGATTAACGGCTTCGCGTACCATCGCGAGGGCTTTGGCGCTATCGTAACGGGGCAAGCACGCGACCTTGCGAATGCGCAGCTTATGCACAACGCTGCCCCGGCGGAAGCATTGCACAGCATCCTTACCGCGTGGAATGCGGAGCGTATCGTTTTCCCTGTCTACTATTACGGCATACGCCCCCCGCAGACATTTTTCTCGCAGCTGCCGCTGGTAATACGCTTAGTTATTGTCCAACTCTGCGTAGCTGCGCTTGCCATGTTATGGCATGTAGGCAAGCGCTTCGGGCGCGCCGTACCGTTGTACGAAGAGGTAGAGCGGGAAGAAAACGAACAAGTGCGCGCACTGGCGCGGTTGTACTACAAACTTTAATTTACGGAGGATATTATGTTAAAGGATTTAGCGGATAGGATAAAAGGGCAGATTAACAGCTATGTATTAAACCAGGAAGCAATGACAGAGCTTGCCTTAGTCGCATTATTTGCGGGCGGGCATGTGCTTTTGGAGGGCGTACCGGGCTTGGCAAAAACGCTTTGGGCGCGTTCCCTTGCGCGTACGGTGGGCGTGGATTGCAAGCGCGTGCAGTTTACGGCGGACTTAATGCCGTCGGATATTCTGGGCACCAAGATTTTTAACCAGCAAACAGGCGCGTTTGAGTTACGGCGCGGACCGTTGTTTACGCAGCTGCTTCTCGCGGACGAAATTAACCGCACCCCGCCCAAAACTCAGTCTGCACTGCTGGAGGTCATGGAAGAACGCGCCATCACCATCGACGGCGAAACCCATACGCTTAGCGAGCCGTTTTTCGTCATGGCAACGCAAAATCCCGTGGAATACGAAGGCACATACCCCCTGCCCGAGGCGTTAACCGACCGCTTTATGATGAAAATTCTGCTCACCTACCCGGGCGTAGCGGCGGAAAAGCAGCTTTTACAAATGTATCACCAAGGCTTTGACGCGGCTAAATTGGCGGAAACCAACATGCAGCCCGTCGCCTACGCCCACGACATATTGGAAGCGCGGCGCGAAATACAAGCCGTCACCGTAGAGGAAGGGCTTTTTAATTATATCGTAAGCGTAGTGGAAACGACCCGCCGTATGGGCGCGGTACAATACGGCGCAAGCCCGCGCGGAAGCGTTGCGCTGTTGCTTGCGGCAAAAACCTACGCCGCCATGCAGGGGCGCGATTTTGTAATCCCCGACGATGTGCGATTCCTTTCCGCACCCGTGTTGCGCCACCGCATCATGCTTAACCCCGAATCGGAAATTGAAGGCACCACCACCGACGGTGTAATTGAAACCATTCTGGAGCAGGTAAAAGCACCGCGATGAGCGTAACACGCCGTGTACCGTACTTTGCGCTGATAGGGGCGCTTGCGACAATAGCCGCTTACCCCTTCGGCTGGTATTTGTATGCATTTTTGTTCGCAAACATTTTACTGGTGGGATTTTTATTGCTGGATATTATGATTACTCCCGACGGCAAGATTTTTGACGTCACATGGGCAACGGACGCCGTAAACGACGACGGCGTACACCTATATGTAAAAGCAGAGAATGCGCTTTCGTTTACCGTTCGCAACCGTTCGCGCTTTCGCCTGTGGGTACAGGCGCTGGGCGGCATGGGGGACGCAGGACGATTCTTCACCACAACGAAGCAAGATATGACTAGATTTCTAAATCCCAATGAAAATGGGGAATTTTCTTACACCGTAATTCCCGCAAAGCGGGGGTTGTTTACCTTTGAGCGCGTTTTTCTGCGCTACCGCGGTGTGCTTGGCTTCTGCGTAAAGCATACCTCACGCCCGTGTGTAATGCCGTTTAAGGTGTACCCCAACGTGCGCGACCTTTCAAAATACCGTTTAATGATGCAAAAAAGCCGTCTGCTTCCGCAGGGGGATAAGGTGATACGCCAATTCGGCAACGGGGCAGAATTCGAGTCGCTCCGCGCCTACGTAGAAGGCGACGATTACCGCAAAATCAACTGGTCTGCCACCGCCCGCGAAGGCAAATTTATCGTAAATCAGTATCAAATCGAACGTAACCAGCCCGTGTACGTGCTGCTGGACGGCGCGCGCCCCATGAGCTACAGCGTAAACGGCTACAAAAAGCTGGACTACGCTATTAACGCAGCACTCATTTTATGCGACATTGTAAACCAGCAGGGCGACCAAGCGGGGCTGCTTGCTTTTGACGCAAAAGTAACCGCGCACATTAAACCGGGCAAGGGCGCAGGGCATAGAAATACGCTAATGGAAACGCTGTACGGCATAGAAGGAAATCGTCAAACCGCCAATTACGAAGGTGCATTCCGCACACTGTGCGAACGGCAGAAAAGGCGTTCGCTGGTATTCATCTTCACCGATTTTGAAATTTTGGAAGAAGCGGAAGAACTTATTGCCCACATTGCACTGCTAAAGAAAAAGCATATGCCTATCGTCGTATTTATGGCAAACGAAGGGCTGCAGGAAATGGCTCAAGCCCAAACCCACGGGCGCAAAGATGAAATTTTACGCGACACGGCACAGGAATTCCTCGCCGAACGGCGCAGTATTTTCCGCAAACTGAATGCAATGCGTATCCCCAATGTAGAAAGCACCGCAGAAAGCTTTGCCATATCGGCGGTAAACCGCTACATGCAGATTGTGAGGGGCTAACATGAAAACGATAGTGATTTTGACCCCCGCCAATATTGAGTTGGAATACCGCCTGGCGGGGGTCGGCTCGCGCCTTGCGGCATTTATTATTGACTTTACGCTACAGTTGCTTGCCATTGCCTTAGCGGCGGGCATTATTTTGCTGGGCTTCGACCGCAGGATTTTAGGCAACACAACTCCCAGCGGCGCGGCGCTTGGCGCGGTTCTCATCACCTATTTTGTGATACATTTCGGCTATTTTAGCCTATGCGAAATGGCATGGAACGGGCAAAGCGTTGGCAAGCGCATCTTCGGGCTGCGCGCTATCCGCGAAAACGGGCAACCACTTACACTGGCAAACGTACTTGTACGCGCGTTATTCCGCGCTTCAATAGACATGATGTACATCGGCGTTTTTACAATAATGTTTTCCAAACTGCACAAGCGCCTGGGCGACATGGCAGCGGGGACCGTTGTAGTAAGCGAACAGCCCGCAACTGCGCCGTCACTAACGCCGCCATCCTACGGCACACCCGATTTTCTGGCAAATTACGCACTCGCTCTCACCCCGCAAGAACGTCTAATCATTGAAATGTGGCAACGCAGAAAAAACGAACTGCCCGACAATGGGGCAAACATACAAGCACGCCTTGCGGAATATTTCGCGCAAAAAAATACCCCCATCGAGGAGGTAGCAGTAAATGGCGATAATTCTTGACGGCAACGCCTTGGCAAAGCGGATACGCATTCACGTAAAAAAGCGGGCAATTCTCCTGCCCGCCCCGCCGGAACTTGCGGTAATTCTTGTCGGCAACGACCCTGCATCCCAAGTATACGTAGACAACAAGCGCAAAGACTGCGAAAAATGCGGCATAATAAGCCACGTACACCATGTAGACGCGACTCTGGGCGAGGCGCGTTTAATTTCGCTTATCCATCAACTTAACACACAGTCCGAAATTAGCGGTATTCTTGTACAAATGCCCTTGCCCGAAGGCTACAATCCGCAAAATGTCCTTCACGCCATTTCCCCCGAAAAGGACGTAGACGCTTTCCACCCGCTAACCGTGGGCAATTTTTACCTGGGAAGCACACCAACCTTTCTGCCCTGCACCCCTGCAGGCGTAATGGAATTACTGGATGCCTACGAAATTGACCCACAGGGCAAGCACGCCGTAGTGGTTGGCGCGTCCAACATCGTAGGAAAACCCATGGCAACGTTGCTCCTCGCCCGTAACGCCACCGTTACCACCTGCCACATTTATACCCAAAACCTAGCCAGCCACACCCGCAACGCCGACATTCTTGTCGTCGCCGTTGGCAAGGTAAATCTAATCACCGCCGATATGGTAAAACCCAGCGCCGTTGTCATAGACATAGGCATAAACCGCGAAGGCGATACCCTGCGCGGCGATGTAGACTTCGAAGCCGTAAAAAAAATCGCATCACACATCACCCCCGTCCCGGGCGGCGTAGGCCCCATGACACGCGCGATGCTAATGCGAAATACGCTGAATGCCGCGTTGGGAAGGTCGAGGGATTAAATGCAGAACCATGGGGGCGCGGTGTGTTATTTTTCCCCAAAAAAACTCGTCGCCGAAGGCGGTTTTAATCTCTTGACCCTAAGTCCCTTGACCTTAAATCAGCAGCCCCTTAATCTCCTCAGGCAATTCGCTTGGCTCTAAATTTATGCTAATGGTAAAGGATACCTCATCGCGTCGTGAAATATCTTGTAATTTTTTTGTTAGTTTAGACAAGCCCTCGTTATCTAGTGTTTTTACTACATTGCACAAGCCGTCGATGTAAATGTGTTCTACGTCGCCATCCATGGAAAGAATGCCCAATATAAAGCCGACAAATTCGCGGTAGTTGGAAAGCACACCCTTACCCGATTCTACAAAGCGAATATCGCGGTCAACTTCACGCGAATGGCGGCGGTCATCGTCAATGTACACAAGGTGACCGTCGGCGGTTTTTAGCGCTTCGTTTGCCATTTCAATGAGCTTGCGGGTCTTTCCTTGACCCTTTTGACCTGCCATAAATTTTACCATATTTTTTACCTCCAAAATTAAATGTACTTGCCTTATGCGTCGTATTATAGCATAATCCTTTGCGGTAAACACAAGGGGAAATAAAATTGCATCTAAAAAAATTAGAGCTGGCAGGGTTCAAGTCTTTTGCCGAGCGTACACAACTTAGTTTCGGCGAAGGCTTAAACGCCGTGGTTGGTCCAAATGGCAGCGGCAAGTCTAACATCGCCGACGCCATGCGTTGGGTGCTTGGCGAGCAATCGGCTAAACAACTGCGCGGCACAAAAATGGAAGATATTATCTTCGCAGGTACGGCACACCGCAAGCCCCAAGGGTTTGCGGAAATTGTTATGCGTATCGACAATTCCGACAACGGTCTGGATATGAACACGCCCGAAGTTTCCGTTACCCGTCGCGTATACCGCTCGGGGGAAAGTGAGTACGCCATCAACGGCACGCCCTGCCGCTTAAAGGATATCCAGCAACTTTTTATGGACACGGGCATCGGGCGCGATGGGTACTCAATTATCGGGCAAGGGCGCGTGGACGAAATTTTGAGCGCCAAAAGCGAGGAACGCAGGCATATCTTCGAAGAAGCGGCAGGTATCAGCAAGTTTAAAGCCCGCCGCCACGAAACGCTCACCAAGCTATCACGCGAGCAGCAAAACCGCGCCCGTGTAACCGATATCATCGCCGAATTGGAAGAACAAATGGAACCATTGGAGCAACAATCCGAAGACGCGCGGCGTTATTTAGCCCTGCGCGACCAGTACAAAGAAACGCATATCAACATTTTCCTCACTGAAGTGCAAAAAATTGAAACGGAACTGGAAAAGACAGAGGAAGCCCTCACCACTGCATTGGCGCAAACGGCAGACGGTAAAAGCCGTTTAGCTCTCGCCCGCGAAGCGGAGGAATCCTTAAAAACCCAAGCCGTAGAAGCGGACAGCCGCTACCGCCGCGCCAACGAAACACTGCTGGAAGCGACCACCGCCATCGAACATAAAACAGGCGAGCGCAATTTGTTGGAAAGCCAAGCAGAGCAGCTCGTAACCGACCAAATCCGCCTGCGCGGCGAAGTCGATAAGCGCGCCGCCACGTTAATTGAACGCGAGGAAGAACGTATAAGAGAAGAAGAAATTCGCGAAAAAGCCGAAGCCACGCTGGCAAATTTGAATGCGCAAGTGGAAAGCCAGCAAGACCGTTCCGCCCAGTTTGAAAGCGAGGAAGAAGAGTCCGCCGCCGCCTTAGCCGCCCACAACCAAGAAATTCTCGCCCAGGGCTACACCGTTTCCGAATATAAAGCAAAAGTACTTGATGCCGAAAATCGCTATCAACGGCTGGAAGAGGATAAAGAAAAACTAGACGCTAACATCGAGCAAGTAGAAGAGAATATTGAAGCGCAAGTAAAAACACTTGAAGAGCTGAAGGAAATCCAACGCACCCGCACCGAGGAAGCCGAAAAAGCCGACGCACAGGTAGAAGCCTATAATCGTGCGCTCATTAAATTGAATAATGAATTGCAAGAAATCGAACGCGACTACCGCAAAGCGCAGGAAAGCCTAACCGCCGCCCGCGGTAAGCATCGCGCGCTTTCCGACTTGCAGAATCAGCATGAAGGTTATTATCGCAGTGTAAAATCTATTTTACGCAAGCGGGAAACCGACCCTAACTTCGCGGGCATATGCGGCGCGGTGGGCGAGCTCATTGGCGTACCCGATGGCTATGAAATTGCCATAGAAATTGCGCTGGGGGGTGCTGCGCAAAACATCATCACCAAAACAGAAGATGACGCAAAACGTGCCATTGAATTTCTCAAGCAATCCCGTGAAGGGCGAGCAACTTTTTTGCCCCTCACAGCGGTTAAAGGAAGAATACTTGATACTGCGCGGTTACGAAATGAGGCCGGTTATATTGGTGTTGCCGCCGACCTTGTAAACTGCGACAACGCATATGCAGACGTTATCGCGCAGTTGCTTGGCGACATTATTATTGTGGACAACCTTGACAATGCCTCTGCGATACACCGCAAATTCCGTTATTCCTATAAACTGGTTACGTTAGAAGGCGAGCGCCTTTCCCCTGGAGGTAGTATGACAGGGGGCAGTATGCAGCGCGGTCAAGGCGGGATTATTGGTCGCCCGCGCCAACTTTCCGAGCTTGCGGAGCAAATTATTTCTCTGGAAAGGACGTTTAACGCACTTGCAACCGCACGTACAAGCGAGGCAAATAAAACTGCCGCAACCGAAGAGGCTCTTCACCGCGCCCGCACACGCGCACAATCCCTGCATGTAGAGGCCAAATCGTTAGGGGAAAAATGCGACCTTGTGTCGCAAGGACTGGAAGCACTTCGCCAATCCAGCACCACATATAATGAAGAAAATGACGCCATTATGGATAAGCTGGTGGAAACAAATGCCGCCATTCGCCAAGCCAAACAAGCGCAGCAGGAACAAGAGCGCGAGCTTGACGCGGCTAACGCACGACTGGAAGACTTCCAGCGCCGGCTTGCGGAAAAACGCACGCAGTTTAACGAAGAAAGCGACGCACTCACCGAATTGCGCGTAGAAATTGGACGGAACACCGAGTGGAAAAACGCCGCTATTGCTAACATTTCGCGATTAGAACGGGAAAAATTTGTATTGACCGAAGAAAAACGCACGCTACTTGAAGAAATTGAATCCGCGGTGCGCAAAGCGGAGGCTAATAAAGCTACACTTATTTCATTATCGACAGCGCTATCCAACCTTTTCAACCGCCAAGACGAAGCCCGCAACGCCGTAAAATCCGCCGAGGCTACCAAGACACAACTGGACGAAGCCATCGCCCGTGTAGAAGCGGACGAACGCAGTCAATCCGATGAATCATCCTTGCTGGAAAAGGAACTTACGCGCTTAGAAATGCGCAAAGAGCAGCTTCACCAAAACGGGCACCGCCTGCACAACGAAATTTGGGAGGAATACGAGCTTACCTACCAGCAAGCCCTGTCCCACAAGCGCGATGACATAGACGAATCCACACTCCGCCGCGAAAGCCAGCAACTGCGGGCAGAACTTGCCGCCCTTTCGGGCGTAAACATCGGCGCAATTGAGGCGTATAAGCAGGTAAAAACGCGGCACGACTTCCTCAGCGCCCAGCACGACGACATTTTAAAAGCCGAAGAGGCGCTTGCCGACCTTATTGCCCAGCTAACCGCGCAAATGGAAGAACAATTTCTTGCCCAATTTACACAAATCACCTACCATTTCAACGAAGTTTTCCGCGAAATGTTTGGCGGCGGTACGGCATCCTTACGCCTAACCGATGAGGCAAACCTGCTGGAATCGGGCATAGAAATCACCGCCCAGCCCCCGGGCAAGGCGCTACAAACACTGTTACTGCTTTCGGGCGGCGAGCGCGCGCTCACGGCTATTGCACTGCTTTTCGCTATTTTGCGTTTGAAGCCTTCGCCATTCTGCGTACTTGACGAAATTGAGTCCGCGCTGGACGACGCAAATGTAGCACGTTTCGCCAAATTCCTACAGGATTATTCCGACGGCACGCAGTTCATCATCATCACCCATCGTAAAGGCACGATGGAAGCCGCCGACCACCTGTACGGCGTCACCATGCAAGAGCAAGGCGTAAGCAAGTTGGTAAGCGTAAAGTTTATTGAGGATGAAGCAGCGTGACGTATTTGTAATACGCGCGATTTGTGGTATATTTACACAAGCGATTAAATTTTGAAGGGAGATATTAACATGAAGCTATTCATCGACACCGCCAATGTGGCGCACATCAAGGAGATTAACGACTGGGGGGTAATTTGCGGGGTAACGACCAACCCTTCGCTTATTGCCAAGGAAGGGCGTAATTTCGAAGAAGTGGTGAAGGAAATCACGTCTATTGTTGACGGACCAATCAGCGCCGAGGTCATCGACCTGCAAGCCGACGGCATGGTAAAGGAAGCACTGGAGCTTGTGAAGATTCACAAAAATATCGTAATCAAAATCCCCTTCTGCGCAGAAGGACTTAAAGCCACGAAGATACTTACCGAAAAAGGCATTAAAACGAATGTAACGCTTATTTTTTCTGCAGTGCAGGCGTTGCTTGCCGCAAAAGCGGGCGCTACGTATGTAAGTCCCTTCCTTGGCAGATTAGACGATATCGGCATGGACGGCATGAATTTGATTGAAGAAGTGGTAGATATTTTCAACACCCATGGCATTGAAACGGAAGTAATTGCCGCAAGCATTCGCCATTCGATTCACGTAATTCAAGCGGCGCGGTTGGGTGCGCATATCGCGACCATTCCCTACCCCTGCTTCCAGCAAATGCTTAAACATCCGCTTACCGACAGCGGCATCGAAAGATTCTTAAAAGATTGGGAAGGTGTGGCAAAATGAGCGTTGTAAATAAAGATACCGTAAATACACTGCGTTTTTTAAGCGTGGAAGCCGTACAAAAAGCAAATAGCGGGCATCCCGGACTTCCTATGGGTGCGGCACCCATGGCGTGTGCCTTATGGGGCGGTGCGATGAAGCACAACCCAAAGAACCCCAAATGGGTTGACCGCGACCGTTTTGTTATGTCTGCCGGGCACGGTTCGGCGCTTTTGTACAGTTTGCTTCATGTGTTTGGGTATGATGTGAGTTTGGAAGATTTGAAAAATTTCCGCCAGCATAATTCCAAAACGCCCGGGCATCCCGAATTTGGTCATACCGACGGCATTGAAATTACCACAGGTCCGCTGGGGCAAGGTATTGCCAACGGCGTAGGCTTTGCGTGGGCAGAAAATTACCTCGCCGCCAAGTTTAACAAGCCCGATGCCGCCATTGTAGACCATTACACCTATGTGCTGTGCGGCGATGGTTGCCTGCAAGAGGGCGTTGCGGCAGAGGCCATTTCCCTCGCGGGCACGCTGGGTCTAGGCAAACTGATTATCCTGTACGATTCAAATAAAATAACGATTGAAGGCTCTACCGACCTTGCATTTACAGAAAATGTGCTTGGGCGATTCATCGCAAGCAATTGGGACGTTCACATGGTGAATGACGGTGATACGAACCTTGAGGGCATTCTTTCCGCCATCGAAGCGGCGAAAAAAGTGACGGACAAGCCTTCGATTATTGAAATTCAAACGACCATCGGCTTCGGCACGCCCAAGCAGGGTACGGCGGGCGTACATGGCTCACCCCTAGGGGACGACGGCATTGAAGCGGCGAAAAAGACGCTGGGTTGGGAACACGGTGCCTTCACCGTACCTGCGGAAGTTTCTAATGAAATTGGCGCATGGCAAAAGGACGCCGCCGCAAAGGAAGCCATTTGGAACGCGCTGCTCGCCTCCTACAAAGAATTATACCCCACCGACTACGCAGAATGGGAAAACTGGCAAAACGATGTGTTGCCCGACGATTTCCGCAATATTGCGAAGCATTTCGCGGAGGTGCTGGCAGATAACAAACCGCTGGCGACCCGTGTTTCTTCCGAAAAAGTGTTGCAGAAGCTGGCGCAGATTGTGCCGCAACTTATCGGCGGCTCGGCAGACCTTGCCCCCTCTACCAACTCGTGGATGAAGGAGCGCGGCGCGGGCTACAGCAAAGAAAACCCGACAGGAAGCAACCTGCACTTCGGCATACGCGAACATGCAATGACCGCGATTGCAAACGCAATGGCGGCGCATGGCGGCTTGCGCCCCTATGTTGCGGGCTTCTTCGTATTTAGCGATTATATGAAGCCTTCGATGCGCCTTTCCGCGCTCATGGGCTTGCCCGTAGTGCATATTATGACTCACGACTCCATTGGCGTGGGCGAAGACGGTCCAACCCACCAGCCCCTTGAACAGCTTGCGGCGTTGCGCTCTATCCCTAATTTCCACACGATTCGCCCTTGCGACACGACGGAAACCGCCGCCGCTTGGGCAATGGCGCTCACCGACCGCAAGCACCCCACTGCGCTGGTGCTGTGCCGCCAGCCCCTTCCGCAAATCGCAGAAACGGGCGAAGGGCTGTACAAAGGCGCGTATATTTTGAAGGACAGCATAAACTCCGCAACCGGCAAGCCTGACGTTATTTTAATGGCAAGCGGCTCGGAAGTTGAACTGATTTACAACGCACAAGCAAAATTACTTGAAGGCGGTATCCACGCGCGGGTCATTTCCATGCCCTGCATGGAATTATTTGACGCACAAGATGCGGCGTACAAAGAGAGCATTCTACCGGCAAGCGTGCGTGCGCGCCTTGCGGTAGAAGCGGCTTCCCCCTTCGGCTGGCATAAATATACGGGCTTGGACGGCGAAGTACTTGCCATTGAAGGGTTTGGCGCATCTGCCCCTGCGGCAAAAGTTTTCGAAGAAAAGGGCTTTACCGTGGATAACGTAGTGACTAAAGCAAAACTACTTGTAGGGAGCAAATAACCGTGACGCATAAAGACGTTTTAACGACGGGAAAATCCGCCGCGCTGGGCTTTGGCAACATGCGTATGCCCGACGCAAGTAAAAGCACTTTAATGACCGACTTGTACCTTGAAAGCGGTTACAATTACTTTGACACGGCGTATATTTACGGCGGGTCGGAGGAGCTGCTTAAAAACGTGCTGGTAACGCGGCACAAGCGGGATTCGTTCTTGCTTGCGGACAAAATGCCCCCATGGGAAGTGAAAAACCACCGCGATTGCGACAAGCTGTTAGATGTGCAGTTAAAGCGTTGCGGAGTGGATTTCTTCGACTTCTACATGCTGCATTCACTGGACGACAGTCGTGAGGCATTTATTGACAATGCCGACCTTTTCGCGTGGTTACGCTGGCAAAAAGAGAAGGGAATTGCGCGGCATATTGGTTTTTCCTTCCACGGCTCAACGGCATATTTGGAGCGCTTACTAAAGGCGCACCCCGAGGTAGAATTTGTACAGCTTCAATTAAATTATATTGACAAGCTGCGCGGACCTGCGGGCGAATGGCAGGACCTTGCGCTAAAGTACAATATGCCCATCATCGTAATGGAGCCTGTGAAGGGCGGGTCGCTTGCGACACTTCCCCCCGGTGCGGAGGCGTTGCTAAAGAAATACGCACCCGAGCGTTCCGTTGCTTCGTGGGCGATACAGTATGCGGCGACGCTGGAAGGCGCAACCGTGATGCTTAGCGGCATGTCTGATGTTTCGCAATTGCAGGATAATTTGAACACGTACAAAAATTACTTGAAGCCGCTTACGGCGCAGGAAATGGCGTTGCTGGAGCAAGTCCTAGACGAAATGTCGAAGGTCGCAAACATTCCCTGCACGGCGTGCAAGTACTGCCACGAGCATTGCCCCATTGGCATAGATATTGCGTCCTGTTTCTCGCTTTACAACGGCGTAAAACGCGGCGATGCCATGTGGAACCGCTCGTCTATGTACAACACCCTGCCCGAGGGAAAACGCGCCGCAGACTGCATTGCTTGCGAGGCGTGCCTTGCACACTGTCCGCAGAAGATAGATATTGTAGCGGGGTTGAAGGAAGTAGCGGCGGTGTTTTAGGGAAGGTCAAGGTCAAAAGATTAAATGCTAGGACCGTGGGACTCCGTCCCACACCCGGCCCGCTTTTTGAAAAAAGCGGGGCAAAAACTTTAATATGCGCTTGGTATGTTGTTTTACTCATGATTTTGGGGTTCGCGGGTGCGAACCCCAGATTTTTTTTTACAAAATGACAGCCAAAGCGCAATAGAAGGGGGTGAAGGGGGACGCGTCCCCCTTCTGGGGTGTGGGGCAACGCCCCACGGCTTTAATCTTCCCCCTCACACCACCGCGCGTTTCGCCCCTGCGTTTGCATATTCCAGCGAAATACGTATCTCGTACCCCTTCTCGGTCTGTTCGATATCGAACTTCGAGTCAATGCCCGCGCGACGCACGGTGTCTAGGTTTTCTTTGATGGAATTGGTAAGTATGCGGATATCGCGAATGAAAGGGACAAAAACGGTCTTGCGGGGCGCTTCGTTTTCGCCAAGTATGTGGTCGATAAGGTCTTCGGTTTTGCGCACGTTTAAGCCCTGTTTTATAATGCGGGAAAGCACGTCCAGTTGGTCAGCTTCGCTTTTGAGCTTGAGCAACGCGCGGGCGTGGCGTTCGGTTAGTTCATTTTCCATGATGAGGATACGTGCGGCATCGGACAATTTTAGGATGCGAATCTTGTTTGCCACGGTGGACTGCGTTTTGCCCACACGCATTGCCAACGCATCTTGCGTAAAGCCGTAGTCCTGCATGAGATTGGCGAAACCTTCCGCTTCTTCGAAGAAGTGCAGGTCTTGACGCTGCAAGTTTTCTATCATGGCGAGGACGGCGCTGTCCATTTCGCCCATGTCGGTAACGATGGCGGGTACGAGCGCAAGCCCCGCAATACGACAGGCGCGCAGGCGGCGCTCGCCCGCAACCAGCTCGTAGCCTTCCTCGGTACGCCGCACGCTAATGGGCTGTAACACGCCATACGCGCGAATAGATGCAGCTAACTCGTCCAACCGCGTTGGGTCAAAATAACGGCGCGGTTGATAGGGGTTTGGGCGTATTTCGTCTAACGCAAGGTGTAGCACCTCAGCGCCGATTGTTGGTGCATCCCAGTGACTGCTTGTCATAACGTACACACTCCTTGTGCCGTCGAATCAATTCAAATTCGACGTAAATGTAATTTTTTGGCAGTCTATCATACTGGAAAATATTGGGCAATAGATTTTCCGATATTTTCCAATAAAAAGTTCGACAATATTAGACAACGCGCAATTGTGAAGCATTTGCCGCAATTTTGCCTGTCCCTATGTTGTTGTGCTATACTGCAACACACACGAAAGGAGCGGTACACAATGAAAGTAATTTTACTTGAAGACGTAAAAGGCGTAGGCAAGAAGGGGCAGATTATAAATGCATCCGATGGTCATGCCACCAATTTTTTATTACCCAAAAAGCTTGCCGTTGAAGCCACAACGGCGAATATGAATAACCTTGAAAACCAGCAAAAAAAGGCTGAGCAAAAACACGCAAACGAGGTAGCCGCCGCGCAAGAACTTGCGGATAAAATAAAAGCCGTCAAACTCACCCTAAAAGTAAAGGTGGGCGATAACGGCAAAATGTTTGGCTCCATTTCCAATAAAGAATTGGCGGAAGCGCTGCAAACGCAGAAGCAAATTGGCGTAGATAAAAAGAAAATCGTGCTTTCTACCCAGGTGAAATCGGTGGGGGAATACAGCGCAACGGTGAAATTACACGCGCTGGTAACCGCACCCCTAGCCTTTGAAGTGGCGGGCGAAAAATAATGCTTGAACCAACGATAGCACGCATTCCGCCCCATGATTTAGAAGCGGAGCAAGCCGTACTTGCCAGTATGCTTTTTGACCGCGAGGCGATAGCTTCCGCACAGGAAATTATCACGGGGGGGGATTTTTATTCCCCCGCCAACCAGCATTTATATGAAACGATGGCGGAGCTTTTTTCCCGCGGCGTGCCCGTGGACGTGGTAACCCTTAACGATAAGCTGGCGGAAAAAGGCTTGCTGGAGCAAATCGGCGGACGCGAAACGGTGATTAGACTGGCGGGTATTTACTATACGTCTGCCAATATTAAGCAACACGCGCAAATTGTGGCGGAAAAATCGGTGCTTCGGCAGTTGATTAAGGCATCGGGGCAGATTTTATCCTCGGGGTATGACGCGCGGGAAAGCCTAGCCGCGTTGCTGGAACATGCAGAAAAAAGCATCTTCGATATTTCCCAGCGCAATACTAACCGCGATTTTAAGCAAATGGGTTCCATTTTGGACGAAACATTGAAAAAGCTGGAGGAATTGTACCAAACGCAGGGCGCGGTAACGGGCGTACCTACGGGCTTTATCGACCTTGACCGTATGCTTGCGGGCTTGCAAAGTGCGGAATTAATCCTTGTCGGGGCGCGTCCTTCTATGGGGAAGACGGCGTTTTTGTTAAACATTGCGCAACACGCCGCCATCGACAAAGGCGTGCCGACGGCGATTTTTTCGCTGGAAATGAGTGACGCGCAGCTTGCCAACCGTATGCTGAGCGCGGAGGCGCATGTACACGCCGAGCGGATGCGCACAGGGCGATTGGAAGGCGACGATTGGGACAAGGTGAGCGAAGCTGTGTCGCGCCTTAGCGCTGCGCCCATTTACATAGACGACACGCCGGGCATTTCCATTACCGATATGCGGGCAAAGTGCCGCCGATTGAAAATTGAGAAGAATCTCGGACTGGTTATCGTGGATTATCTTCAGCTCATGAGTGCCGCCGCGGGCAGCCGCCCCGAGTCGCGCCAGTTAGAAATTTCGGAAATTTCGCGGTCGTTAAAGGCTATGGCGAAGGAGCTGGACGTACCCATCGTTGTAGCGGCACAGCTTTCCCGCGCGGTGGAAGCGAGAAAAGACCATCGCCCAATGCTGTCCGACCTGCGCGAATCGGGCGCGATAGAGCAGGACGCAGACGTAGTTGCCTTCCTGTACCGCGACGAATACTACAATCCCGAAACCATGAAAAAAAACCACGCGGAAGTTATCATTGCCAAGCAACGTAACGGCCCCGTGGGCACGGTGGAACTCACATTCCTTGGTGCGTATACCAAGTTTGCGAATATGAATAGGCAGGGGATGTAGGGGTTACAAATACCGCGCAAGAAATACCCCGTCCAACTCGGGGTACAGTACAAAATTATCCAGCAGTGTGCGAACCCGTTCCAGCGAGCGGGTTTTTACATTGGCATCCAGGTTGTATTCGGTTTTGGTGGGCTTGCCGTTTTTCCCGCGCTTGGGTGTGATGGCGGAAAGCACGTCGGCGATAATGCCTGCGACCTCGCGCATTTCGGGCGTTCCCATGCCCAGCGAAGTGAGTGCGGGCGTGCCAAGGCGTAATCCGCTGGTTATCCATGGGCCATTTTTATCGCCCGGTATGGTATTGCGGTTGAGGGTAAGCCCGCATTCGCGCATGGCATTTTCTGCCTGTGTGCCTGTAATGCCTTCCACTTCCACCAGCACAATGTGATTATCGGTTCCACCCGTTTGCACCTTTACGCCCCGTTCCACCAAGGCGGCGGCGAGGGCGCGGGCATTGTCGATGATGCGGGCGGCGTAGTCGCGGAAGGCAGGCCGGTTCGCTTCTTTGAAGGCGATGGCTTTCGCCGCCATTACGTGGGGAAGCGGCCCGCCCAGTACATGGGGGCAGCCTTTGTCTACGTATTCTTTAAATTCTTCCGTGCAAAGCACCATGCCGCCGCGGGGACCGCGCAGCGTTTTGTGTGTCGTTGTTGTTACGATATGCGCGTATGGAATGGGGTCATATACGCCTGTAAGCACTTTACCCGCAACCAACCCCGCAAAGTGTGCCATGTCTACCATCAGCACGGCGTCTACTTCGTCCGCCATTTCGCGCAGCAGCTTAAAGTCCAAATTGCGCGTATACGCGCTGTAGCCCATGAGCAAAATTAGCGGGCGGACTTCGTGCAACTGCTTGCGAATTGCTTCATAATCCAGTAGCCCTGTTGCGCCGTCTACGTGATAAAAATGTACGTCGAATAACTGCCCCGAAATATTGTGCCGATATCCATGCGTCAAATGCCCGCCCGAGTACAAATCCATGCCCATCATTTTCTGGTTGCCCAGCGCATGGCGGATTTCGCCCCACTGCTCGTTCGTAATGTGCAGCAAATTTGCATTGTCCCACGATTCAAGTATTTTTGCTTGAACCTTTGCGCGAAGCACTGCCCAAAACGCGACCATATTTGCGTCCGCTCCCGAATGCGGCTGCACGTACACATGCTGCGCGCCGAAAAGCTTTTTCGCTTCGTCACAGGCAAGCTGCTCGATGGCGTCAATATTATCGCACCCTGCGTAAAATCGCTTACCGATAAAGCCTTCCGCATATTTATCCGTAAGCAGATTACCCATCGCCGCTTGCACCGCGTAGGAAGAATAATTCTCGCTGGCGATAAGCTTCAAGTAACTGCGCTGGTCCAACAGTTCGCGGATAATGCCCCGCGCAATTTCGGGGTACGCGCGGGCAACTACGTCTAAATTAGCCACATATGCCATCATTTCAGGGGTGGGGCTTTTACTTGCGCTCATATAATCCTGTAAAATATTCATAAATAATTTTCCTTTCGCGGTCGGTAATAGGTATTTGCGCGAATTATATCATTTATTATGATTGAGTAAAGATTAAACCCGTGCTACACTTCCCACGTATATAAAACTGCAAGCGTAACGAGCAGGCACTCGGGAAAAACGGCAGTAGCGATTACTATCGCAGTCGCTTGCAACAGGAAGGAGCGTGATTTTATCGGGGATATTTCCTTGTACGACCGTAACGGCGATAAAATTGGCGCATTGTTTCCCCGCAGAGCCAAGCAGTTGGTAATAAAAGGGCGCGCCGAATGGCTGGAAGAAGGGCGGTCACTTCAATTGATAAAAAACGCCTCCTTACCCACAGACCGAATTCCTTCGGAATTCGATAAGGAGGAAATAGAAATGGAAGACGAAGTAAAATACACAAACGACGGCACAGCCGAAGAAACAGACGCCTCGGACAATGCGTTAATGGAACTGGCACGGGCTAATGTGCAGGACAAGCAAAATTTAATACGGCATTGCACTGCATTTTTGCTGTCGTTGCCTATGTTGATTGTTGCGAGGTCAATTCTTACGGGGCTTGTTGCGCACCCTGCGCTATCGTGGCTTTTGCGTGAGGCAGAGCGCATTCAGCACAACAGAGGCAACCTGGAAATTGTACGCTTCGCGATGAGCGACTTTGCGTTTGAACTGGAGCATGTTTTACGCTGGAGCTATACCCACCCCGTTTTTTACATGCTGGTGGGCATTGTAGCGGCATGGGGCGTGTGGATAGTCCTGCGCATAAGCAAGCGGCTGCGTATTATTCCGCGGCTTACGCAAATTATGCGTAACGAACTGCCCAAAAAAGAGAAGCCCGACCCCGTACAGCAAGAGTACCGCAGATTAAAAGCGCTGCAATTACTAAAATAATTACGCTTTACTAGCGGAAAATCAATCCTAAGACTATAATACCCGTATATTGGACTGTATTATCCGACTAATACAGTCCAATTTTTTTGAAAGGCGGAAAACCATGGACGATGAAAAGGATTTACTTCGGCTGGAAGGCGACGAAAACAAAGCAGCCCACGCAAAACAAGACGACTTTGAAGAATGGGCGTTTACAATAACGGGCATTATAGTGGGCTTTTTGCTGGTAGGACCGGAGCTTTTATATGAATTTACGGACATTCCTATTTGGGCTCGGCATCTGCTGGGAATGAGCGTCACCAGGTGTGAATATGTATACAAGCCCTACACAGGGCTTGTTTGCAAGGCTTGTGGTTATGCGTAAATCTTGCTTGACTCCCGATACATCTTCATAGCTTGAATTTCTTCTTCGTCAAGGTCAAGCCAGTCCATGTTCTCCATGTCGTTTATGCAATTCACATTTTCACGGGACATAGCGGCAATATCCTCTGGGGTGACTTCGATGATAATTTTATAGCCGTTAGCGCGCAAAGATTCCGCTAAAGGGTTCTTCCGCCCGCGGGCAAAGTCCTCGCGGGTGAGTTCCCTGATGTCTGATGTGTCTACCATGCTATGCACCTCCATCTCCATAAAGTTTTTGCTCTTGATTGGTTGCCTGCCGGGCTGATATAAGGCGAATGACTTCTCCACCATCTTCGTCTCGGTAACAATGGCACACCATCAGCATTTTCAACTTTTTGCTCATGCCAATGACGATGTATCTATCCTCACCATCGCTATGCTCATCATCTAAAATCAAGGTGGCGTTGGTGTCGAGAAAAACCGTCGCGGCTTCCTTAAATGAGATGCCGTGCTTGCGTATATTGGATAAGTTCTTTTCTTTGTTCCAGTTGAAGGTGCGCTCCATTAGCGCAAATTTTTCATCCATAACGTTCACTCCGTGCGCATACTATACCATATCTTGCTTCGTAATCCAATGTCCGTTTTTTCACCTTCACAGGGTTTCGCTCCCTTCGTCAATGCCGAATCGATAGTCAACATGAATATTTCCACTGGTCAGCGTGATTTTGTTGATGCAATCGTTCACAAGTACCTTTTTTTCTTTGGGGGTCATATAATCCCACGTTTCTGAAAGGGTGGACAGTGTTTTTTCATGTCCACAAACGCACCTGAACGCTTTGATTTTTCGGTTTCGTTTTCAATTTGGTGCTGGATGTTGCGCAACTCCTTTTTCGTGTCGTTTATTGATTCGAGCAAAACCTCGTCATCGCGTTCAGAATACAGGCTGTACAAACGGCGAAGTTTTTGTGCAACTGTGTTGTATTGGTCGTGCAAAACTTCAAGCAAGCTCATGTTGGAAATTGCAGGTGTGGCAATGTGGCTCTGGCGCAAGGAGTATGTATGGCGTAGGCGAAACCACCGCTTTCGGGTTAATGGCCAAATTGGGTGCGTGCGCAAGTTCAACAACCGCCGTTCTATCGTCGCTTTTTCCGGCATTGACCTCGTGATGAATGAGTCAGGGACTTACAACCGTGCTTCCAACCCAAGCAGTAAGCGCGGTTCGCCCCATTTACGTAAAACCTTATTTCAAATCGTTTCTACCTACCTGCGCAAGATGCCAACCCGACGAGCCTGTTTACCAATTTCTTGATAAAAAACGCGCCGAAGGTAAGCCGTTTTACGTTTTTATGACCGCCGCTGCCAATAAATTCTTGCGCATTTACTACGCTCGCGTTAAGGAAGTTATGCAGTCATTTGATTCAGCTATAACTCAACAATCCTTATGGTTATTTTCTAAAACTGCTTTCTCGGCGGTTTTATTTGTGTGCCCTTTTATGCCCTTTTGCCATGTTTCATCTTTTATGCATCTTTTACTTGACTTTTATTTGCAGGACTCCTTTCGTTGTTTTCAATATTTTGGGCTAACGCTTGGTCAATGGCGGCGGCGGTGTAGTCTGCGCCCAGCTTCGCGCCACGGACGACGTATTTCTCGCCAACGGCGGGGTGTACGAATGTTACAGTCTTGCCTGTGTTGCGGGTCATGGTTACGCCGTATTCCATTTCAAGGTGCTGTTGAAATTCGGCTCTTGTGGCGCAGACCGTTTTTGCTTCGTCAATGGCTTGGCGCAGGGCTTCTTTCCAACTGTCTTTGGCAAGGTTGCCCTGTTTAGCCATGTTGCGCTCGGCACCTGATAAATATTTCGCTTCGTCGGATAAAGACTCGCCTGCAAAATATTTATCCATCTTGTCGTCTGTTCTTTGCCGCCAATCAAGCGGGGTCAATCCCATTTCTGCCGCCAAACTGTCTGCAAAGTCTTTTGCGTCCTCGTAGTCTTTGCCCCACATACGGAGTTTCTTGCCTGTTTCAAAACTGACTGCGTTGATGATGATGTGCGTGTGTAAGGCGTCCGTGTCGGCGTGGGTAGCGATGACGCACTCATGGTCTGCGAATAACCGCTGTGCCAATTTTTCCGCTAATTCATGGGATTGCTGGGGCATGGGGTTATCGTTTGGGTCGCATGACATCCAGTACAGCTTGACGGATAAAGTTTTTCGGCAATCCGAACGCTTTTGCCGTCTGCGTGATGGTTAGCATTTTTGGTGTGTGCATTTGATTCCTCCTATATAATTAAAATTTTTGCTGACGAAAATATATCTTGTTTTTGATAGCGTTGTTTGATACAATGAACTTATCGCCAACGACAATAGGATAATGTGTGCGTTTTTCTTGTCAAGCATTGTTGGTGCACGTCGCTTTATCTATTGCAATGTTTGTGAAAGGATATTAATAATGACTGGCAAACAAACATCACAAAATCGCAAGTCGAAATTTTATGACGATATTTTAAATGCCCGTTTGCGTGAATTGTTGGACGCTGATGGAGTACGAACGGAAGAAGTAGCCGATGCTGTTGGCATTGGTTCAAGTGCGGTTCGTTCATGGTGTACAGGTTATGCCCGCCCCGATATTGATAAAATTCCTGCTATATGTAGGTTTTTTGGAGTAAGTGCCGACTGGCTGCTGGGCATTAGCGACACAAAATCGGTGGATATTGAAATGCGGGATATATGTGAAAAAACAGGGCTGTCTGAAAATGCCCTGTTTAATCTGATGCGTTATAATGAAAACCGCAACGCAGACGGCTACCCCAACTCCCCTGCTTCTGCGGGAGCAGAGGAAAAAATGTGGTTCATCAACCACATCATAGATAATACGGATTTTATTAATACCATAGCCAATAATGCAAATTTGTATGTAAATATCCGCGATGCTATTGACAATAACGAGCTACCAGATTATGAAGGTGCTGTCGCCATTGACTTAATGAAAATGGGCATAGAACAGTTCGGCATGACATTCAATTTCACACAAGGCAAAGAAACAGCCTATTTCCATGCTTTCCTTTGTCAGAAGGATTTTATGAATTTCATCGAAGGGCTGGATAGTCCTGCTTATTGGTTGAAAGGTTGGGAAGCTGAAGTAAGAAAAAAAATACAGTTGTAAAAATAAAGTAAAAAAGGTAATTGTTTAATAGAATGAGGTAAAATTATGGCTCGGAAGTCTAAGAAAATAAAAGCCCTTATATCTAATTTAATAATGAATACAAATACTGCGGAAGCACAATTCGATATATATGGGTTAAGAATTTCGTCAATTGGGTATTTAATTTCAGAGGACTTTAATGAAATCACCATAATGATGGATATTATATTGTCGGGCTTTTTTAATAATGACGACAATTATCGAATAAGCATCATTTATTTTAATGAAAAAAACGATGTATGCGGGGAAACATATATGTATATACGAGGTGTACGGTTTAACGGATTTAACACATATTCCTTTACTGTGACATCAGAAGCCATAGCCACTAGTGCGCATAACGTGAAAATATCAATAATCTCCCGTAAAGATGAAATACTCCTGCAACGAGAGCAAATTAACAATCAAAAAGCAAATACAGTGCGTGGTATATTAAATACGGTAGCGTCTACAATCATGTCATTGATTGAACCCCTCTCAGAGAGGATTAATGCTCCATTTAACCCGGTTAACGCCAATTTAGGATATTTCCCAAAGTATTTTGAAATACCTATAATATGCGAATACAATAAAGCCTATTATTATTTTATGTTCCTGATGAAGGATTCTGTCTTAATGTATCGTGATTTGACAGAAAGCGGTTCAATACAATATGTCTTCAGGGTCTACGACATGGACATTGAGAAGCTGGCTCAATTTGTTTATTATTACAACAAAGAGTACCCTTTGCACTTTCACGCAGGTGGAATTCAAACATTATCAAATTGTATTAATAACCTGCATCCTTACTTTGTAATGAAAAATATTTATTGGAATGTGTATGACCAATATTGCGAAAATAATAGAGGAAGTGCGTTCAAGGAATTTCCAGAATTAATAAAGGGCACTATTCTTGAACAAGCCCACACCCTTTTACTTTCGTATGAAGAAAAAATAAAAGAACACCGAAACCACGTATTTAAGAATAGTATATCGCCCCCTGTCAGAAGTGAGTTCATAAAATACAAGCTGTTTAATACGGTTCGCATTTTATATCCTGATGCCATGTATAAAACTCGTGTAGTACAAAAAAATGATTTCAAAATTGATATATTTGTACCTAGCAAGAACTTTGGCATTAATTTCAGTGCAGACGAACAAAAAAAATTAATATGCAAGCAGAACAGTATATTACTCTTGAATTGGAAGTACAAGCAGTCTACAGCAGTTCAACTGTTTCTTAGGCTTATGAGTGAAAAAGGGATGGCCGACGTTCCAAGTTATGAACAGGCACAGCAGTCTGTCAGACAATTTGATGTCATTGCAAATCGTGCTAGTGTTTTTAGCTTTTTGAAATAAATAAAGTGAAATAAAATAAAAGGAGTTGAGTTTAATGGCTAAACGTAAGTAAAGAAAATAATAAAATGCTGATTACGGAACTAAGAAAGAACACCGAAGTTTTAGAAATGTTGTTTGATTCATATGGATTAAATGTCACATCCTTCGGATATGAAATTTCCGGTTCCCCCTTTTACTGGATTACAGCATTCGTTGAAATAATGTCTAAAGGTGAAATAAATCTAAGTGGTGAATATGACATAAAAATAAATATGTATGATGAAGAAGGTAACATCCTTTGTAGTGAAAATGGTAGAATAAATGGCGACGAATTTAAGGGGTTTGAAACGGTCACTATATACATCCAAACTGAAAACATAGCAATTGAAGCAAAAAAAGCAAGGATATTCATTACTAAATATTAGGTGGTTGTTTATGAATAGCATACGCCAATTGGCTAGTTCTTTTATAAAAGAAGCTCTTGCTTCTCCCATACTAATGAACGACCTTGCGACTATGGAAATGTACATAGCCGAAAGTTATACTGGTCGTTCGTTAATTGAATTGCTCCAAAATGCTGATGATGCAGGAGCAACTCAGTTTTTAGTGCAATCAATTAATAAGACCACTTTTGTTGCCGCAAATAACGGTCGCCCGTTTACGTCCGAGGACTTAATAGCATTATGCCGGAGTGGGGCATCAACAAAGCAACGAAAGTCAAATGCAATCGGCTTTAGGGGCATTGGGTTTAAGGCGGTTGTTAATTATGCCGAAAACGTCCATGTTTTAAGTGGTGAATATCAGTTTACATTTTCACGGTCGAAAACTGCCGATTTATTACCATGCGACATTAAAGTACCGCTAATTAGAATACCCCACGAGTATACCGAAACAAAATATCGCAACATGCTTTCAGAATTAACCAATCGAAACTTTAACACTATTTTCATTTTTGAAACTGAAAATAACAAGCTAGAACAGGAATTGCACGAGTTCACGCCAGATTGTTTGTTGTTTTTGAATCATATTTCTAATGTTGAACTTAAAACTGAAGAAATGAGTCGCATTACAGAAATCAACAAAAGTGAAAATGAACACGGCACATTGTTCAATTTTGGCGAAAATGAATGGTTGGTAATTAAGTCAGAAAACAAGAGTGCCATAGCGCTCAAGTGGGATAACGGTAAAATAATACCGTGCAAACGCGAAGAAGCCGTTGTTCATTCTTTTTTACCAACGCAAGAATTTTTAACCGTTCCCATGAAAGTGAATGGAGATTTTTCAACCGAACCGTCACGCACGCGGGTTTCGCTCGACGACGAAACAAAGATAGCGGTGAGTTCATGTGCTAAAATTGTCGCAAGACTGTATAAACGCATTTTGACTGCCGGCGAAGATGATATGGGTTTCATCAATATAATGACAAGTCTATACCTTGACCCAATTAGTAAATTACGCGGATTGAAAATTAACGACTTGTTGAACGAAGAATTTATTAAAGCAATTAGAGAGATAACCTCAGCGCATTTTGCAAGCCAAAACAAAAAAGCGTTTATATACAGCCAAAATGGTTGAACGAAAGCGACCGTTCCGTGGTTCATGAAAACACAGACGCTATTGTTTATGGCAAAACTGAGGAAAGCGTGATGCCAGGAATAGGGAAGTTGCTTTCAAATGTTGGCGTTAAAGAACTTGGTGTTAATAATGGATTGAAAATTAGCGAAAATTATATTTTAAGTTCAAAAACTCGTACAAATCTTATTAATACTGTTGCCAGTGAAGCATCACTTGGATTGAGTGCGGAGCGAATCCAGCTAATGCAGAAAGCTAAATTATTTGACACCAATGCTGGGATAACTTCTTTTAACGAAATTCCTGTAGACGAAAAATTATCAAACCAATTCACTGAGGAACTTTTGAATGTTACAGAAGATTCAACAAAAGTAAATTTTGTGCTTCGTAAAGTCGGATTCAAGGAAGAACAGATTACGAATATCGCAAAAACACAAGACTCTCAACCTTTGGTTTCAACACCATCACAGCAATTATTTACAAAAACTGTAATTAATAAAAACGACTATCTATTTAGTTCATAATATGAGATAATACCCCAAAGGAGAGTTGAAAAATGGATATGTTGGAGTATATGGAGAAGTTCGGAACGGAA
>JGI24695J34938_10000139_pt1 | contig 65941 bp, 72 predicted proteins | sample TergutCo191P3_FD_34938 | JGI IMG/M metagenome (IMG submission 34938)
CGGCCTTCCAGCCCGAAGCAGGATGCTGAGGGCTGGAAGGTCAAATCCTCCCTGGGGAATTTAATAAAAATCTGCGGTTATTTTACTCACCAAAAGGCATTTTCATAAGAAACTGTTTAACTCATTCTGAATCGCGCCGAAAATTTTATCGCATAAAATCTGTTTTTTATCTTCCGCAGGCATGACTGATGTATCAATGGATTCCAGAAAAGAAATTTTTACAGGGTATGATGTTACGCGTTTGTTTTTCTCAAAAATTTCATAACTGCCGCTGATGGCGACAGGAACGATCACGGCGTTCGCCTGAGTGGCAAGCTTGAGAGAGCCGGCATGAAACGGAAGAAGCCCCCTTCCCTTGGAGCGCGTACCTTCTGGGAAAATTATCATAGCGCCGCCTGATTTAATTCTTTTTACGCCGTTATTGATAGTTTTTAACGCCTTTTTAATATTTTTTCGATCGATAAAAAGCCCGCCAAGCATAAAAATCCATAAGTTTAGAAAAGGCACAAAAGACAGTTCTTTTTTAGCGATAAAACCAAAAGGACGTCCGCAGTAAGCAAGGAGCAGAACGATATCATAATATCCGCTGTGATTACTGACAAAACACACACCGCCTTTTTTGGGGATGTTTTCTCTGCCTTTTACGGTGATATCACAGCTAATTATGCGATTCATAATAAACGCCCAGCCTTTAGCAATGAGGTAGACGAACATCCTCATCGGTTTATAAAGCCCGAATAATGATAAAAAAAGCGCGATAAACGCGGACGGAAGTAAAAAAAGCAATCCGGCAATTAAATGACCAAAACCTAAGATTGTTTTTATCATATTATAACTATAATATCATACCGCGGATAAATACAACTTAAAGGAATCTTATATTGACTAAAAACTTTTGTTATTGTAATCTGCATTTATACCAATTTTCAGGAGAGAACGATGGGACAAGCCAGTAAGAACAGCCGTACCGCAAGCGCGACACAAAAATTTATGTGTTCATGCGGCGGAGAAATAAAAATGAAAACCCTTTTCGAAAGCGGCAAGGTAAAAAATATGGCGGAATGCGAAAAATGCAAACGCAAAGAACGCCGCCCGTCAGACTTCAAATAGGAGGAGTTCGTTGGCTAAGAAACAAAGTTCGGCGGAAAAAAGACACCGCAAGAGTGAAGAGCGCCGCCTGCGCAATAAATCGGCAAAGAGCGCTGTAAGAACAAGCGTGAAAAAATTTGTGTCTCTCGCTCAGAAAAAAGACCCGCAGACAGACGCGGCTTTAAAAGAAATGATAAAGAAAATCGATACTGCGGCAGGTAAAGGCATCCTTACAAAAAACGCAGCTGCAAGAAAAAAATCCAGAATGCAGCGTTATTATAATACATTAAAATCGGCTCAGTAGTCATTTAAAATGCCGGCGAAGAAGATTACAAAAGCTGACATTGTTGACGCTCTTTATGAAAAAACCGGAATTAATCGCGCAGATATAAAAACAGCTCTTGATCTTTTTATCGAGGAAATGAAAGACGCTCTTAGCCGCCGCAATGTGATTGAGCTGCGCGGCTTTGGAACATTTGAAGTTAAAGTGCGAAAGGCGCGTCCAAGAGCGCGAAACCCAAGAACAGGAGAAAGCATCGAAATCCGCTCTCACGGAGCAGTCTCCTTCCGTTCGGGTCGCGAGCTAAAACAAGCTGTGTGGGTAATCAATGACGACGCAGCGGAAAAATAATAATTTAACCACGAATAACGATCTTATAAAAGTAAAAATCTTCATTGATTTAGGGTTAGTAATATCAGCCGCTTTTTTATTCGCTGGTTCTTTTCCTAATATAATATTTAAAAACGGAGTGTCGTTTCTCGCGTGGTTTGCGTATGTTCCGGTTTTGATCGTTATCCGCAAATATAATATTTTAACGTGTATCGGCTGGGGCGCGATTTACGGAATTCTTTCTTATTCACTTTTTAATTATTGGCTTGGCGCGTTTCATCCGCTTGCCGGCTTTATCACATACAGTTTATACGCAATTTACCTCGCTGTTGTTTTCGCGTTATTTAAACTCGCGGAATTTTTTTTTACAAAACACGCATACCTTGTTCAATGGCTGATTTGGCTTGCTTATGAATATCTTAGGGTAAAAGGATTTTTAGGATACGCCTACGGAATTTCCGGTTACTCGCAATGGCAGTTCATTCCATTGATTCAAATCGCGGGTTTAACCGGCGTCTGGGGCGTATGCGCGATTGTGACATTCCCCTCTTTTTGGCTCGCGGGATTTTTTCAAAATAAAAAAGACGCGTTGTGTAGCTCAGCGGTAAAATATTTTTTAAAAAACAAAATCCCGGCGGTTATTTGGCTGGCTGCGTTAGCTGCAACTTTGATTTACGGTTTTATAAATTTAAACAATTATTCCGCAAAAATCGCCGCCGGCGATTATGTTTCGGCGCGTATCGCGCTTATTCAGCACAATACAGATCCGTGGGAGGCGTCAAAGGCGGCGCATCACTGGCAGAAAATCGAAGCGTACAGAAAAGATTTATCAATATTAAAACGTCTCTCCGATGAAGCGCTCGCGGCGGAACCAAAAACGCAGCTTGTTGTCTGGCCCGAGACTGCGTTCATACCGAGGATTTACTGGCATACAACGTACAGGGAAGATCAAGAATCATGGGCTATTGTAAAAGAGCTTTTGGATTATCTTGCAAATAATGAGGTTCCGTTTTTAATCGGGAATGATGATGCGAGGATGGATTCCGCTAGAAACAGAATTGATTACAATGCGGCAATGCTTTTTGAGAACGGAGTAAATACTGCGACCTATCACAAAATACACCTTGTTCCGTTTACCGAACATTTTCCGTACAGAAAAAAATTTCCGAAATTGTATAAATTTCTGGAAAATGCGGATACTCATTTTTGGGAAAAAGGCGGCGAAGAGACGGTTTTTGAAGTATCAAACTTTAAATTTTCTTCTCCGATTTGTTTTGAAGACACGTTCGGTTATCTTTCAAGAAATTTTACCCGTAACGGAGCGGAAATTTTCATCAATATGTCAAATGACGCATGGTCACAAAGCCTTAGCGCGCAAAAACAACATTTATCCATGGCGGTTTTTCGAACCGTCGAAAATAATCGTCCGATGGTAAGGTCTACGGTTTCAGGTCAAACTTGCGTAATCGATTTGACAGGAAGAGTCAAAATGGAAACTCCGGCGTTCCGCGAAAATTTTTTAAACGCCGAGGTTCCGCTTATTCATAAAGAAAGAACAACGCTTTACACCAGATACGGCGATTACCTTGGAATTATCTTTTTAACCGCCGCCGGTTTGTTCTTGATTTATGGAGCGGTAAGGTGTACAATTAGAAAGCGCAAACGGGAGGACACAGCATGAACACACAAAAGAAAATACTAATTGTAGACGACGAGACCATTAATCTTGATTTCTTTGAAGTAATGCTTTCTAAGCTTGGTTTTGTAGTGGAAAAATGCGATAACGGAACTGACGCTGTAGAGAAAGTAAAAAAATTCCTTCCTGATCTGATAATTCTGGATAATATCATGCCGGGATTGACCGGACGGGAAGTTACAAAAATTCTTAAAAACGATCCAAATTTAAAAAGTATTTCGATCATTATGCTTTCGGCTCTTGATGATGTAAAAGATAAGGTCGCAGGATTCGAAGCAGGCGTCGATGATTACATTACAAAGCCGTTTAATTTTACTGAAGTGCTGGCGCGCATTAACGCAGTGCTCCGCAACCGCGCGTTATTCGATCAAATTAAAATGAGAGAAGCGCGTTTGTTGCTCGCCGAAGAATTAAACAAAGATTTAAAAAATAATTTATCGGTTTTTATCGGAGGCATTGAAGAGCTTGATAAAGCGGTAACTCAAATCTGCGACAGCGCCGAACCGAATTTAGATCATGATACTCTTATCAATATGATAAAACCGATCAACGAAAAAATTATTTCGGTGCGCAAACACATCGCAACCCTTGACGCAAGGATTGAAAAAACTATTAATGAATGGGATAATCTGAAAAAAGAAGAGATAGGGCTTTCTGTTTTGGAAAGTCATATACGAAAATTCCTGCATCAGGAGCAGTCATAAAATGCCCAAACGGGACGGAAAGAAAAAAGATAAGCACGAAGTAGTTCTCGGCAAAACAACCAGCTTTACGGGATTTTTGAAGTTCGCCTCTACTCTGCGCATTCACGGAAATTTCAGAGGAACGATAGAAGCCACAGGCGATCTTATTGTAGATAAAGAAGCGGTTGTCGACGCAGATCACATAACAGTAAATTCTCTTACGGTTTTCGGCAGCATCTCGGGGACTGTATACGCGCAGGATAAAGTTGATATGATGAGCGGCGCGAAAGTTCACGGCGATGTAAGCGCGTCCAGGCTTCGCATAGCGGACGGCGTTCTTTTCGAAGGAAAATGCAAGATGACTAACGTAGAAAAAGACGTGGAAATTTTTCATAGACCGGCGGAAGAAATAAAAGCCGATTTACAGCGGATAAATGCCAGAACTTAACAAAGACGAATTAACAAAGCTGGCGGAAAAAAAAGCCGAAGAAACAATCGAGGCGTTAAAAGCAAAAGGGAAAAAACTGGCGTTAGCTGAAAGCTGCACAGCCGGAATGATATCCGCTCTTCTTGCGAATACCGGCGGAGCTTCGCAATTTTTATGGGGCTCATTTGTTTGTTACACGCAAGAAGCCAAAGTATCGATGCTCGGTCTTGATAACGAAAAACTGAACGCCTGCGGACTTATAAACGAAGAGACTTCCGTTTCTATGGCGCGCGGAGCATTGCAAAAAAGCGGAGCCGATATCGCAGCTTCGGTAACGGGGTTAGCCGGCGCGGGAGGCGATGACAGAGGCACTCCTGTCGGAACTGTGTGGATTGCCGCGGCATTGAAAAACGGAAAAACAGAAGCGAGGGGGTTTCATTTTTCTGGGTCCAGAAATATTGTGCGGATACAAGCGGCAATCGCGGTTCTGGATTTGATTATGGAATTTATTTCTTTATCAGCTTGACAAAAATAAAAAAATTTGATAAAGTGGGAGCATCCTTTCAGAAATCATTTTATGTTGAATAAAAATAAAAAAACAAAATCATGGCAATCTCAAGAGAAAGCAAAATTCATAGGCGGTAAAAATGGCTGTAGTAAGAAGAGGCAGAAAACCTTTAACTAATGTTGAATCCGAAAATACGGAAGAGACTGAATTTCAAAATCAGGAAAACGAAGAAAACGCGGCAAATGAAAAACAAGGGCGGGTAATCGTCCGCGGCAGAAAAAATAATGATGAAGCGTCTGAATCATCAGAGCCGCAGAACACGGCTGAGCATACAGAAATCGATATGACAACTTTGCCTAAGCTTCCTTCCATGCCTGACCTTTACGGCAAACCTGTTCCGCGTCAGGATCAGGATAACGGCAAACCGCGTCTTACAATAAACGAGCTTATCAGATTGAACATGAAAGATCTCCGCGAGCTTGCCACCTGTTATAACATCACCCATGATGATATGGTCGTATTAAAAAAGCAAGAAATTGTTTTTGCTCTTTTAAAAGCGCACACCGAGCGCGGCGGAATTATTTACGCTTACGGCTCTCTGGAGATTCTTCCGGACAGTTACGGTTTTCTCCGCAGTCCGCAGAATTCTTATCTTCCCGGTCCCGATGATATTTATATCAGCCCAAGCCAAATACGGCTCTTCGCGCTTAAAACAGGCGACACTGTTTACGGTCAGATTCGCAGCCCGAAAGAAGGCGAGCGTTTCTTCGCGATGCTTAGAATCGAAACAGTTAATTACGACGATCCGACTGTCGCGCAAAACCGCATTCCGTTTGACAACCTTACTCCGCTTTATCCGAACAGAAAACTTGACCTTGAGACATCGACAGAGGGAGTGAGCGAAAGAGTCATCAATTTGTTCTGCCCGATCGGCAAAGGTCAGCGCTCTTTAATCGTCGCTCCGCCCCGGACAGGTAAAACAATCATGATGCAAAAAATCGCCAACGCGATTACGAAAAATCACCCCGAAGTTTACCTGATCGTTCTCCTTATCGACGAGCGTCCCGAAGAAGTTACCGATATGGAAAGAACAGTCCGCGCCGAGGTAATCTCATCAACATTTGACGAGCAGGCAAGCCGCCATGTTCAGGTAACAGAGATGGTTTTAGAAAAAGCCAAGCGCCTTGTCGAGCACAGAAGAGACGTAGTAATTTTATTAGATTCGATCACGCGCCTTGCCCGCGCGTATAACCAGACAGTGGCGACATCAGGAAAAATTCTCTCAGGCGGCGTTGACTCAAACGCTCTTTACAAACCCAAGCGCTTTTTCGGCGCGGCGCGAAATATCGAAGAAGGGGGAAGCCTCACGATCATTTCCACGGCTCTCGTGGAAACAGGCAGCCGCATGGACGAAGTAATCTTTGAAGAATTCAAAGGAACCGGCAATATGGAAATCAACCTTGACAGGCGCATTTCCGACCGCCGCCTCTTCCCGGCTATCAACATAAAAAAATCCGGCACCCGCAAGGAAGAACTCCTTCTCACCGAGGAAGAAATCCAAAAAATCTGGGTTTTACGCAAAGTTATCAATCCAATGGACGACATCGAAATAATCGAGCTGCTGGTTGACAGAATGAAGAAAAGTAAGAATAATGAAGCATTCCTAAGATCGATGAACACCGGAACCGGCGGAATTGATTGAGTCCTTAAACCCCTTAAAAAAAAGGGAAGTTGGACAAATTTTAAGGAGATAGAAATGAGAGACGGAATACACCCAAAGTACGAAATGACAAAAATAACCTGCGCCTGCGGAAATGTCATAGAAACGCGTTCCACGATTAAGGACATCAAGGTTGAAATTTGCTCATCCTGCCATCCTTTCTTTACCGGCAAACAGAAACTTGTAGACACAGCCGGACGCATTGAAAGATTCAGGAAGAAATACAATATCAAAGAATAGTTTACAGAAACGGAAAATAATAACCGGCAGGTTGCATATCCAATATAGATTTTTAAGGAGGATTTATGTTAAATGTCGGTTTAATAAGCACGTGGCATGTTCATACTGATGATTACGTACGGCAGTTAAAAGAAAGCGGAAAAGTAAAGATTGTATCTCTCTGGGACGAAAATCCCGAAAAAGGCAAAAAAGCCGCTTCTAAATGGAACATCGAATTTGAAGAAGATTACAGCAAATTTATAACTCGCAAAGATTTCAGCGCGGTAATTTGCGACGCTCCCACGGCAATGCATCCGGCTTTATTATCAAAAGCCGCCGCCGCGGGCAAAGATATTTTCACCGAAAAAGTTTTAGCCGTTACTTCAGAAGAAGCCGCCGTTCTTGCGGATGAGATTAGAAAATCCGGCGTAATTTTTACCATCAGCCTTCCGCTGCGAAGTGATCCAAAAATTTTATATATTAAACAGCTTATCGATACAGGCGTTCTTGGCAGGATAACAGGCGCGAGGTTCCGCCGAAGCCACAACGGAGTGAGCGATCACTGGCTTCCGGATTATTGGTTCGATACATCTATGACAGGAGGCGGAGCGATGATGGATCTGGGAGCTCATCCTGTTTATGTTTTAAGTTTCCTTTTTGGTGTTCCGGTGCGAATTTCAGGAATGTCAACGCAGCCTTTCGGCACATCCTCCGATGAAAACACCATAGCGATTGCGGAATATAAAAACGGAATTCTCGCCATGATGGAAACTTCTTTTGTTACTTTCGGAACGCCTGATATTCTTGAAGTTTACGGCACAGAAGGCTCTGTATTCATGCATGGAAAAGAAATAAAAGTTTCTACAAAATCAAAAAACGAACTTTCTTTTAAAAACGCGAAGATGGAAAAACTGCCCGCGGCAAAACCATCTCCCATCCTTCAATTTGTTGACGCATGCATTAACAAAACAAATACGCCTGAAGGTCTTGGATTGGATGACGCTGTATTACTTACCCGTATAACTGAAGCGGTCTATAAATCAAATAAAAGCGGACAAACGGTAAAATTATAAAGCAGCCTTAATTAATTAAAAACGTTTTAGGCATCTTTCTTCCCTTAAAATCCTCGTCAATCAATTTGCCGCTTAAATCCGTTACGCGCTTTTGCAGCGCGGCTTCCAGTTCTTCCGCCGACGGAGCGTTTCGTTTAACGTTAACGCTGACAAATATTTTTCCGTCAGGCGCGAGCAGTTTTACACATTGACCTAACAAGACTGTTAAATCGCGGTTTAAATCAAAATCATTTAACATTTTTTTAGAATTGGAAAACGCGGGAGGATCAACAATAATGATATCCCATTGCATTTTCGAAAAAAAAGCTTCATTTAAAAATTCAATAACATCGGCTCTGATTAATATATTTTTATATCTGCCGCCTGCGCTTCCGTTTGCGGAAAAACTCCTCGATATAATCTCAGAGGAGAATCCGTTTAGCAGAAAATTCTCCCTAGCCCGGTTTAAATATGTGTTTGAAAGATCGATTGAATCGGTGCTCAGAGCGCCTCCTGCCGCCGCGCAGACAGAAAATGATCCTGTGTAACAAAAAAGATTTAGCACTTTTTTATCTTTTGTCTGCGATCGAATCATGGCGCGTAACAACCGCCTGTCGATAAACAGCCCTGTGTCAAGATAATCGGATAAATTTACTTTAAACGCTAAGGAGTTTTCGTAAATAATTTTTTCAAAGCGCGTGTTTTTTATTTTTTCATATTGAGAATCACCTCTTTGTTTTTTACGCTGTTTTATAAATATATGATCAGGATTTATTCCGATAGCGCAAGAGATACAGTCTTTCATCGCGGAGAGCCATTGCGTTTCTTCGGCTTCATCTTTTTCGTAAGGACGTTTGTAAAAAGCGCCGCTAATTGCCGCGTCATGAGCTTTGGCGCAATCGCCGTAAAAATCCAGCATTAGAGGAATCTCGGGGATATCGCGGTCGTAAAGCCTGAAAGCGCCGGCTCCGGTTCTCTGCGCCCATTTTTTTAAATGACGAAAACGTTTTTGCAGCCTGTTAAAAAGCATCTGCGCCTGCGCGTCAGTTTTATTCTCCATGATTAAAAGATAGCATAATTTAAATTTATTTAATTAAACGCCAGAGCGAGGACTTCTTCAAAGCGCGTAACAGGATGGAACTCAACTCCCTTTTTGACATGATCGGGGATTTCATCAAGGTCGCGCTCGTTTTGCTTCGGGAAGATGATGTGTTTTGCTTTGTTGCGCCTGGCGGCTATAGTTTTTTCTTTTAATCCGCCGATTGGAAGAACCTGCCCCGTAAGAGAGAGCTCGCCTGTCATTACAAGTTTGGCGGTGATAATTTTTCCCCGCATCAAAGATAAAAGAGCGACTGCCATTGTAATGCCGGCGGAAGGTCCGTCTTTGGGAGTCGCGCCTTCGGGGATATGCAGATGAATATGATTTTTGTCAAACCAGTCTTTGTTAACGCCGTACTGCTCCACCGCGAGTTTTCGCGCGACAGTCATCGCGATCTCGGCGCTTTCTTTCATTGTCTCGCCCATTTTTCCGGTGAGCGTTACGCCTTCTTTTCCGGGAAGCGAAACAGCCTCGATAACAAGAGTGTCGCCGCCCATGCTTGTCCACGCAAGCCCCACCGACATGCCGGGTTTATCCGCGGTTTTTATATCATCTTCGCGGAAAAGCGGTTTCCCTAAATGTTTCTCTATTGTTTTTTTATCGATATTAAACTGCTGCTTTTTTTCCGGCTGCGCGTTTTCTTGCGTGTCTACAATTTGCTTTGCGATTTTACGATGAATCTTATCAAGATTTTTTTCAAAGTTGCGAACCCCCGCTTCGCGGGCGTAAGAGTTGGCGATAAATAAAAGGCTTTCTTTTGTATATTTAACTAAATTTTTTTTAAGACCGTTTTTTTCCAAACTCTTCGGCAATAAATAGCGTTTAGCGATTTCAAGTTTTTCCGTGTCGATGTAACCGGGAAGGTGAATTATTTCCATGCGATCCAAAAGCGGAGCGGGAATTGTATCTAAGGTGTTAGCTGTCACGATAAAAAACACATGGGAAATATCAAACGGAAGGTCTAAATAATGATCGCGGAAAGAATTATTCTGCTCAGGGTCTAAAACTTCTAAAAGAGCGCTCGCGGGATCGCCGTGGTAACTCTGTCCCATTTTGTCGATTTCGTCGATCATAAAAACAGGGTCTTTGGTCTTAACGATTTTCAATCCCTGTATAATTTTCCCCGGCATCGCTCCTATGTAAGTGCGGCGGTGTCCTTTAATCTCAGCTTCGTCCCTCATGCCGCCGACAGAAAAGCGGAAAAACTGTTTCCCTAAAGCGCGTGCGATTGATTTGCCGACTGATGTTTTTCCGACTCCCGGCGGACCTGCAAGGCAGACTATCGTTCCTTTAGTGTCTTTGCGAAGTTTCCTTACAGCCAAAAATTCAACAATGCGCTGTTTAACGTCTTTGAGACCGTAATGATCGGCTTCGAGAATTTCCTGAGCCTTTTTAAGCTCGAAAATTTCGGGAGCGGGTATCCCCCAGGGAAGAGCGGCAATCACGTCAAGATAGTTTCGCGTAACAGTGAACTCAGGCGAATGAGGTTCCATAAGCGAGAATTTTTCCATTTCTAAATCGACCGCTTCTTTTACTTCGCCTTCAAATTTAAAACTGTCAAATTTATCTTTAAAGCGCTGATAATCGGAGCTTTTCGCGTCTGTTGTCATTCCAAGTTCCGTTTTTATCGCTTTTAATTCTTCTTTTAAAAAATAATCGCGCTGAGACTTTTCGATCTTCTCGTTTATCTCACGCTGAATCTTTTTTTGAATGCGCAGAAGCTCCTGCTCTTTTTTTATAAAAACCAGAACCAGCTCCATGCGCTTTCGCACATTTAAAATCTCAAGTATCTTCTGCTGCTCGGCTTTGTCAATATTTAAAATGCTTGCTATAAAATCGGCGATTTTTCCCGGATGATCGATATTGATCATGTTAAGGCGCATTTCCTCGGAAAAAAGCGGATTATTTTCGCTTATTTGTTTCATTTCGGAAATAAGCGCGCGGGTGAGAGCTTTAACTTCGCTTGTATTGTCGTCTTCTTCTTCAAGATACTCAACCGCGGCGACAATCGGAGCGCTTTCGTTTAACGTTTTTTTAATCTTAAAACGCTTCAATGTAGATATAAAAATGTTAACGCCGCCGTCAGGCAGATTTATTTTTTTTACGATTTTCGCGGCAGTGCCGACAGTGTATAAATCTTTAATCGTCGGAGTATCGGTTTCATGCTGCATCATCACAAGCCCGATAAGTCCGTCGCCGGAATTAGCGTCCTCCACGACCTTTACATCGGCGGGGTTGCCGATCATAATCGGAGTAAAAATCCCCGGAAAAATCGGACGCCCCATGAGCGCCACAAGGTATAATTTATGAGGAAGAATCTGGTCAATTGGGACTATGTTTTGATCACTCATTAAGTGTTTTATTTCCAATATAGATAATAAAAGTGTTATAAAAAAGAAAGCGTTGAAGACAGGGACTAGGGTATGGGGATTGGGGAACGGGTATTTTAATTAGAAAACAAAACTTTTTAAATTCAAGCATCGATAACTAACAACAATTCCTGTTCCCTATTCCCCAGTCCCTATTCCCTGCTTTATTTCTTTATGCTGTAGAACGCTTTTTTACCGGCGTATTCGCTGACGCCTGTTAGTTCATCTTCGATTCTCATGAGCTGGTTGTATTTGCAAACGCGGTCTGTGCGGCTCATTGAACCTGTTTTGATCTGTCCGGTTTCAAGCGCGACTACGAGGTCGGCGATGAAGGTGTCTTCGGTTTCGCCTGAACGGTGCGAAACGATCGCGGTGTAGCCCGCTCTCTTTGCCATTTCAACAGCTTCGTAAGTTTCGGTTACTGTGCCGATTTGGTTTACTTTAATTAAAATCGAGTTACAAGCGCCCATCTTGATACCTTTCTCGAGACGTTTTGTGTTTGTTACAAAGAAATCGTCGCCGACAATCTGCACCTTGTTTCCAAGGCTCTTTGTAAGTTTCACATAACCGTCCCAGTCGTCTTGATCAAGAGGATCTTCGATCGATATAATCGGATACTTGTTTACCCAGCCTGTGTAGATATCGATCATTTCGTCCGCTGAAAAAAGTTTACCCGGATTTGATTTCCAGAATTTATAACCTTTCTTTCCGCCTTCATCAAAAAGCTCGGAGCTTGCGCAGTCGAGCGCGATCATCATTTGCTCGCCGGGTTTGTATCCTGCTTTTTCGATTGCTTTCATAATGTATTCGAGAGCTTCATTATTATCGATGTCTGGAGCGAATCCGCCTTCATCGCCGACCGCGGTGTTTTTACCGGCAGAATGAAGAATGTTTTTTAAGCAGTGAAAAACTTCGGCTGTCCAGCGTACCGCTTCGCGCATTGAAGGAGCGCCGACCGGCATTACCATAAATTCCTGGAAGTCGATTTTGTTGTCGGCGTGCTTGCCGCCGTTGATGATATTCGCCATCGGAACAGGCAGAAGGTTCGCGTGAAAAGAGCCGAGATATCTGTAAAGAGGAAGACCGACGAATTCCGCCGCCGCGCGTGCTGTCGCCATGGACACGCCAAGGATAGCGTTCGCGCCGAGTTTTGCTTTGTTCTCGGTTCCGTCAAGTTCGATCATTGTTTTATCTATATCGACCTGTTCCAGAGCGTCGAGTCCCATGAGTTCAGGGGCGATGATATTGTTTACATTATCAACCGCTTTTAAAACGCCTTTACCCTGATAACGGCTTTTATCGCCGTCACGAAGCTCAACCGCTTCGTAAGCGCCTGTTGACGCGCCGCTTGGCACAGCCGCTCGTCCCAGAGAGCCGTCTTCCAGCATTACTTCGACTTCGACAGTTGGATTTCCCCGTGAATCGATAATTTCACGAGCTTCCACATATTCAATTAAACTCATTTTTTCCTCCATATTTGATCTGTTTAATAATAATGAGGTAATTAATTAATCTAGTCAAGGATGATGAAAATCACTATAATCAATTATATTATTTTATGAAATTTACAGACTTCAGCCTGCATCCCGATTTGCAAAAAGGTATTTCCGAAGCCGGATATATAGATTGTATGCCAGTACAGGAACAAGTTCTCTCTCACGCTTTCGGCGAAAATGACAGTAAACCATTTCAGGATTTATATGTTCAATCGCAGACAGGGACGGGAAAAACCGCCGCATTTTTAATAATTATTTTTCAGAGAATGCTGACGGAGGAGGCGCTGTATAAACGCAAGGCGCTGATTATGGCGCCGACCCGCGAGCTTGCCGTTCAAATCGAGGAAGAAGCGAAAACGCTGGGAAAATATTTGCCTTTTAAAACAGGCAGTTTCTACGGCGGCGTCGGTTACGCGCAGCAGGAAAAACTGCTCCGCGATAATGTACAGATTCTTGTCGGCACTCCCGGGCGCGTCCTCGATTTAAATAAAACAGGGCGAATGAACTTGATGGAAATTTCTTTTCTTGTTCTTGATGAAGCTGACCGTATGTTCGACATGGGTTTTTATCCCGACCTGCGAAAACTTATCAATGTGATTCCTTCGTCCGATCGCAGACAGACGATGCTTTTTTCCGCGACGCTTAACGTGTGGGTAAAAAATCTCGCGTGGGAATATACAAAGACTCCGTTCGAGATCGAAATTGAACCGAAAGTTGTAACTGTCGAAGAAGTTTCGCAGATTTTGTATCATGTTCCTTCAAATGATAAAATGACGCTTCTTCTGGGCATCTTAAAAAAAGAGCAGCCGGATAGCGCGATTATTTTTTGCAATACAAAAAAATATACCGAGATTATCGCCAAACGTTTAAAAATGAACGGATACTCCTGCGAATTTATAATCGGCGATCTTCCGCAGGTAAAGAGATTAAAAATTATCGAGGACGTAAAATCAGGCAAAATAAAAATGTTAGTCGCAACTGATGTGGCGGCAAGAGGTCTTGATATTGATAATCTTGCGATGGTAATAAATTACGATGTACCGTCAGAAGCCGAAAATTACGTTCACCGCATCGGAAGAACGGCGCGCGCCGGAAAGACAGGAAAATCTTTTACTCTGGCAAGCGAGCAGGATGTTTATGAGCTGCCGGCGATTGAACGTTACATCGGCAAAAAAATTCCTTCAGAAATAGCGATGCAGGATCATTACGGCGAAGATAAAAGCGCCGGCGTAAGAATTGAGACTGATTTTTATGAAGAGCGGCATACGCAAAGAACATCACGCACAGACACACAGACGCAAAGAACGCAGAAAAAAGACGGAAGAAGAAGCAAAGAGAGTAAAAAAGAATTTTTACCGCGAAGGGAACCAAAAGTTTCTTCACAAACCAGCGCGAACAAAAATGATTTATCGCAGCTTACTATGGAAGAGCGGATGGCGCTGTATAAAAAGAAATACGCCGGTTCTTCGGCTAAACACAGCGGAAATAAAAAACACGGAAAGCAGAAAATGCAGCATCATGAAGTTAATTTAAACAAAACGCATAATCATAATATTGAAAATTCAAAAGCAGAAGAAAAAAAGCCTGTCAAGAAAGGAATAATATCAAAGATTATAGGAATATTCAGAAAATAATTTTAATCAAATATATCGCGGGGTTATCAAAAAAATGATCACAGTAACAGATGTCAGTTTAATTTTCGGAGAGCGCACTCTCTTTAAAGATGTCAATTTAAAATTCACTCCCGGAAATTGTTACGGGATAATCGGCGCGAACGGCGCAGGAAAATCAACATTTTTAAAAATTCTTTCAAGCGAGATTGAGCATGATAAGGGAGAAATTTCTTTTTCTAAAGGACAGCGCATCGCCGTTTTGAAACAAGATCACTTCGCGTTTGAAGAATTTCCCGCGCTTGAAACTGTAGTGATGGGTTACCCGAAACTTTACGCGGTGCAAAAAGAGCGCGAGGCAATCTACGCCAAAAGTGAATTGACAGATGAGGAAGGTCTTCGCGCGGGAGAGCTTGAAGCGGAGTTCGGCGAGCTTGGCGGTTATGAAGCGGAAGCGCAGGCAGGGCAATTGCTCTCAGGGCTTGGACTTGATGAAGAAGATCACGAAAGACTCATGGCGGAGCTCGATGAATCAAAAAAAGTGCGCGTTCTTTTGGCGCAGGCTCTTTTTGGAAATCCCGACATTCTTCTTTTGGACGAGCCGACTAACGGTTTGGATTTGGAATCGATCTCGTGGCTTGAAGAATTTTTAATTGATTTTTCAAACACTGTAATTGTTGTCTCGCATGATCGCCACTTTTTAAATTCGGTCTGCACGCATATCTGCGATATTGATTTTGGAAGGATTACTCCGTATTCCGGTAATTATGATTTCTGGTATCAGATGAGTCAGATTTTGCAAAGACAGGCAAAAGATCAATTAAAAAAACGCGAGGACAAAGCCCGCGAATTAAAAGAATTTATACAAAGGTTTGCGTCTAACGCAAGTAAAGCGCGGCAGGCGACAAGCAGAAAAAAAGTGCTTGAAAAACTCGACCTTGATAATGTTCCGGTGACAAGCAGAAAATTTCCTTATGCCGGATTTAAACCTGACCGCGAAATTGGGAATAACGTACTAAACGCGGAAAAATTAAATTATTCTTTTGAAGGCACCGCTCTTTTAAAAGATTTTTCGCTGACCATAAATAAAAACGATAAAATCGCTTTTGTCGGTCTTGAGCACACATCCAAGTCCGCGTTATTTGACATTATCTGCGGCGAAAAAAAAGCGGAGTCCGGCGAATTTATTTGGGGGCAGACGACTTCTTTTTCGTATTTTCCAAAAGAAAACTCCGCGTTTTTCGGCTCGGATTTATCTATTACGGACTGGCTGCGCCAGTATTCGCCGGATCAAGATGAAACTTATGTGCGCAGCTTCCTCGGGAGGATGCTTTTCTCCGGCGAAGAAGCGTTAAAACCTGTGCGCGTTTTATCGGGAGGCGAAAAAGTGCGCTGCATGCTCTCGAAGATGATGTTATCCGGCGCGAATGTTTTAATCCTTGATGAGCCGACAAACCATCTCGACTTGGAAGCGATCACCGCATTGAATGACGGACTTGCCGCTTTTCCCGGAGTTATTCTTTTTAATTCGCACGATCATGAATTTATAAATTCAATCGCAAATCGTATTATAGAAATATTACCGCAGGAAGGAAATGGAGAGAGATATATCGATCGCATGATGCCGTTTGACGATTACCTGAAAGATCAAAACGTTAAACAACTTCGAAGCGAGGCGTATCATAACACTCAAAGACTGAGGATTTGATTATTGTATATTTATATAAAACCTTTCCAAGTACGCGACTCTTCTTCTCGCGTCATTAAAACGCCGGCTCTGAGGATATTCGTTCATTAAACGGCGGTAATATTCTCTTGACAATAAAATATTACGCGCTGAAGTGTTCGCTTCGTAGAACTGACCATACATCCAGTAGACTTCATCGCTGCCGCCGGGAAAATCATTCATATATTGATCGAGTAACGCGATAGCTGCCGCCGCGTTTCCTCCATCGAATGAACTTTGCGCTCTTTGAATAATCATATCACCGGAGAGTCCTTCAGTTCCGGGAATACGAGAGCGTACTTCAGGCTGCGGTTCTTTCTCTGTAACATGCTCTTCAGAAATTTCCGGCGCGGGAGCTGCTGGTTGCTGCGCCGCTGTTTGAGATGTTGGCGTAACAGTTGGCACTGGAGTTGTCTGCGGCTGAGTTATCTGCGGCTGTGTAGTTTGCGGCTGTGTTGTTTGAGGCTGAGTTGTTTGAGGCTGAGTTGTTTGAGGCTGAGTTGTCTGCGTTGTTGCAGGAACGTTATGCACAAAACCGCCTGAGACTACGGGATCGGGAGCGGGATGAGAACCGCTTCGGATTCGCGCTTCTTCAAGAGCCGACGGCCAGCGAGGCTGCGCGATTACTCTGCCCCGATCAAAAGCGGGATTAAACCAGCCGGTTGCAACTGAAGGCGCTTCTCCTACTACAACTTGTACATAATCATTTAATATAAAATCTCTTATAAAATCCTGTCTGAAAAATTTTAAAACATATACTCCCGGTTCATCCAGTGAGAAAATAAAACTTAATCCTTCAGGATCATTGCGGCGCGAGTTATAAACAATACCGCGGCGGGATGCTAATTCGCCGAGGAATACCCATCCGTTTCCGCGGAAAGGAATCTCTAACAATTGCCCTGCGGTTGCGCGAACTATCCGTGAAAAATTTATTTCGTTATCCGGAGGAATAGCTCCCATCTGCGTTAATGATTCAATTCTTGTCGCAGGCGCGGATTGAAGCTCAGGAACATATACAGCGCGGACAGATTCTTCAGTTTCATCTTCTTCAGTTTCTATAATGTCTTCGGTTAATGGAACAGGCTGAATAGGAGCAGGCGGAGTCTGTACGGGAGGCTGTGTTATAACGGGTGGACTAATCGGCTGTACGGCTATCGCCGGCGGCGGCGTTGTTACACTCGGCGGCTGTACCGGCTCTTCAAGAATTTGCGGCGGAAATTGACGCAATAGTAATTGCGCTACCATTTCGGTTAATGCGTCAACCTTATCACTCAATTCAGCGATTTTTTCTTTTGTATCATCGCTCTCTATTAACTCCTCACTCTCTTCCAATTCATCATTCATCATTAGTAATTCAACACTATCTTCTAATTCGTCATTCGTCATCTCTAATTCATCATTATTCATTCCTAATTCCACATTCTCTTCAATTGGACTCTCATCCAGTGTCGGATTTTCAGGATTGTCTTCATCCGACTGTATAACGTTGGCTTCAGACGGCTGCTCTTCAGGTTCATCTGATATCAAATGATCTAAACCCGCGCAGGAAATAAATAAAAATGTTATAATCAATATAAATGAAAAATTTTTAATCATGGAACATACTCCAATAATTTATCAATTTCGTTTTCTAATTTTGCGCGCCACACAGCTTCACCGTTTTCCAGCGGATCCTGCCAATATTCCATAGCGTCCTTTTCGGTCCAGCTTAGCCGCTTTTCGCGTTCCAGAAGAACTCCCGGAATAAAATCAGGCTCGTCCGGTATGAACATTTCTTCCGCGGAAATGGGAGAAACAATATTAATTCTTTCAAGTTCGTTAGGATTTTTTTCTCTGCCTGATTCCATCGTCGCTAGAACAGCGATAGTTAAAATCAGCGATACTCCGACTGTACCCGCGATTACAAAAAGGCGTTTCTGAGCATCGGTCAGATTAAGAAACCAATCCCTGATGATTTCGATATAATTTTTCAATTTCCCCTCAAAAATATTATAACATACTTATAAAAAAAAAAGTAATAAAATTACTCTGTAATTAAATATTCTTCCACTGTATTGTTAAAAAATTTATTTCTTAGTATGATGAGGCATGAGTGAACGGCTGGTTTCTTTGCTAAAAAGATATGATGAATTAAATCTCCTCATTCAAGACCCTGCGATTGTAAAAGATCAAAATCGATACCGCGATATAATGAAGGAACATTCCCATTTAAACGAAATCTACGAGTTAAACAAAACCGTCGAGGAACTGGAAAAACAAACTACAGACGCGAAACAGCTTGTTCAAGATGAAAAAGATCATGAGATGAGGGAGCTTGCCCGCGAGGAACTCAAGGAACTTGAGATAAAACTTGAATCAAGCAGAGAGAAATTAAAACTTTTACTTATACCAAAAGATCCATTGGATGAAAAAAATATTATCATGGAGATAAGAGCCGGAACCGGCGGAGAGGAGGCGGCTCTTTTTGCATCTGACCTTTACCGCATGTATTCGCGTTTTGCCGAGACCAGAGGCTGGAAATTTGAAATTATGAATTCCAGCGATACTGAGCTTGGCGGTATAAAAGAAATTGTTTTTTCCATCAGCGGAAATAATGTGTATGAAAATCTCCGTTACGAATCCGGAGTTCATAGAGTGCAGAGGGTTCCTGCGACTGAAGCTTCGGGGAGGATTCATACATCGGCGGTTACGGTCGCAGTCTTGCCCGAAGCCGACGAAACAGAAATTGACATAAAGCAGGATGATCTTCGAATCGACGTAATGCGCGCAGGCGGTCCCGGCGGTCAGTGCGTTAACACCACCGACTCTGCAGTGCGCATAACACACCTTCCGACAGGCGTAACCGTACACTGTCAGGATGAAAAGAGTCAGATAAAAAACAAAGCAAAGGCGATGCGCATATTAAGAGCGCGGATTTACGAATTGGAAGAAGCCAAAGCCGCCGCGCAGAGAGCCGAGGCTAGGAAGAGCCAGGTCGGATCGGGAGACCGCTCTCAGCGGATCAGAACATATAATTTTCCGCAGAACCGCCTGACCGATCACCGCATCAATCTTACTCTCTATAAACTGGAACTAATCATGCAGGGAGACGCCGCCGAACTTTTTGACGCGTTAAAGCTTTCCGCCAAGGAAGAACTGCTGCAAAGTACGGCAAGCTCGCTATCCTCCGATAGCGCGCTATCCTCCGATGATGATTAAACGTTAAACGCCATGCAAATACGGGAAGCGGTTGCGCAGGGAAACACGGACTTAAAATTCGCGGGAATTAAATCTCCGGGACTTGATTCATCGCTCCTCATGGCTCATGTGTTAAACGTAAGCCGCGAATCGTTAACCGCAAATTCAAATAAAAAATTAACAGAAAAACAATGCGCCGATTTCTGCGAATTAATAGAGCGGCGGGCAAGCGGCGAATGTGTCGCGTATATCCTCGGAAAAAAAGAATTTCGGGGATTGGAGTTTCTGGTAAATAAATCAGTGTTAGTTCCAAGACCGGATACAGAAACGTTAGTTGAAACAGCTTTAAAAATGTGTAATGATGAATTAAAAATTAAGAATAAATTAAGAATTCTTGATTTATGCACAGGTTCGGGAGCTGTGGCGATCGCTATTAAAAATGAAATGCCGGAACTGGAAGTTCACGCGAGTGATATATCAACTGAAGCGCTTGAAGTTGCAAGCAGTAACTCTAAAAAATTATTAGGCGATAAAAAATTATATTTCTATCAAGGAGACTTATACGAAGCGCTCAAAACTCCATTCCACATTCCACATTCCTCATTCTCCACTCCTCACTCCTCACTCTCCACTCCTCAATTCTCAATTATTACAGCTAATCCTCCTTACATTTCTTCTGACGAAATGAAAACGTTGCAAACCGAAGTGCAAAATGAACCGAGTCTTGCTCTTGACGGCGGACGCGGCGGGCTTGAGATAATTACGCGGATAATTAATGACACGCCGGAATTTTTAGAAAAAGGTGGCTCTTTATTAATGGAAGCGGATCCGCGCCAGATGAACGAGATATCGATTTTACTTGATAAAAAAGGTTTTAGCGGTATAAAATTGTATAAAGACCTTTCGGGGTTAAACAGAGTAATCGGAGGACAGCTTTGAAATTAAAATCAATTATATTAATAATTTTTATTTTATATTTATTTTCATGCCAGTCAAAACCGATAGCATCGTTAGACGAAACAGAAACTGATATTAAAAAGGATACGCAAAAACGAACACAGCCAAACGTACAACCGGAGAAACCCGAAGAGCACTTTCTTACATTTGTCGCGGCAGGCGATAATTTATTTCACGAATCTGTAATTAATTCTCATTTTGTAAACGGTGTTCATGATTTTTCGCCGATCTACACGCAGATAAAAAGTATAGTCGAAAACGCAGACCTTGCTTTTATAAATCAAGAGACTGTTATGGCAGGCGCGAGTTTCGGTTATTCGGGTTATCCTCAATTTAATACGCCGCAGTCTCTTGCCGGAACGTTAAAGGAAACCGGTTTTGATATTTTCAATCTTGCGAATAACCACGCGATGGATAAAGGAGAAGCAGGTCTTATCGCTACTTTGGATTTTCTTGATACGATAGAAGGAATTACTGTAATCGGAGCCAGAAAAGAAGGAGAAAGCGCCCGCATAATAACAAAAAATAATATAATACTCGGATTTTTATCATACACATTCAGTCTTAACGGTATTCCTCTTCCTCGAAACAATCCGAACCTTGTATCGATGATCAACAGAGAAAAAATGACGGAGGAAATGAAAGCGCTGCGGCCGTTATGCGATTTTTTAATTGTTTCCATGCACTGGGGCGACGAATATATTATTGAGCCGAACAGAGAACAGAGAAATCTCGCGCAGTTTCTCGCCGAGCATGATGTCGATTTGATTATCGGGCATCATCCTCATGTGCTGCAGCGCGCCGAAACAATTGAGCTTCCCGGCGGCAGAAAAACACTTTGCTACTATTCGCTTGGGAATTTCGCATCACATCAGAGAGAAAGAGACAGAATTATCGGCGGCATGATGACTGTCACATTTAAAAAAAACAAAGATGAAAAAATCATTTCCGATTCAGGGATGATTCCGGTTATCACTCATTATGATCGCAGTTTTAAAAATACAAAAATCTATCCATTATATGAATATACCGAAGAATTAATGAACAGCCACGGGTTACGAAATTCCGGTCCCGGATTATCGATGGAATTTTTTAACTCAACAGCTCAAAGGCTGAATACCAAAATTCATACTAATAATCCTTTTAAAAAATGAAATATTAATAAAAATCTTTTATCTTAAGATTCCTGTTGACAAAAAACTGATAATAAATACAATTAAAGTATCAAAGCTCAAAGGGAACTGTTATGGATAAAGATGAAATTATAGAGCTTATAAAAGAAGGTTCCCTGGATATTTCCAAATTAAAGATTCTTCTCTCTGATATTAATACGGTCGATATCGCCGAAATTTTTGAAGAGCTTGACAGAGATCAAGTTATCAAGATGTTCAGGATTCTGCCGAAGGCGATCGCTTCCGATGTTTTTTCCTATGTCGGTACCGAGCATCAGCAGGCAATTGTCGAGGCGCTTACAGATTCTGAAATCAGCGAAGTTATCAACAAACTTTTCGTTGACGACGCAGTCGATTTTATCGAGGAGATGCCGGCTGATGTCGTAAAACGCGCTTTACAAAACGTCACATCCGAAAAAAGAAAAATAATAAATCAAATCCTGCAGTACCCAGATGATTCATCCGGCAGCATAATGACAACCGAGTATATCGATCTGCGCGAAGATCAAAAAGTCAGCGAGGCTTTTGACACAATTCGTTTGATCGGATTAAACAAAGAAACAATTTATAACTGTTACGTTATACGAAAGGATCGGCTGCTTGTCGGACACGTTTCGGCAAAAACATTGATGCTCTCGCGCCCGGAGGAATTAATTGCCGATATAATGGATGAAAATATCGAGTTCGCGTATACAACCGACGACAGAGAAGCAATTGCCGAGAAATTTAAAAAATACGATTTACTAGCCGTCCCTGTCGTTGATAAAGAGCGCCAGCTTGTTGGAATTATCACAGTTGATGATATCGTTGACGTTATCATTGAAGAAAATACGGAAGATATTCATATGATGGCGGCTATTATGCCGTCTGACAATCCGTATTTAAAATCTTCTGTTTTTCAGCACGCGAGAAATCGTTTTTTATGGATGCTGATATTAATGTTATCAGCGACAATAACAGGCAGCATCATTTCAAGTTTTGAAAAAGGGCTGATGGCGCTTCCGATTCTAATGGCATTTATCCCAATGCTGATGAATACAGGCGGTATCGCAGGCTCTCAGTCTTCAACTTTGATCATCCGCGGTATGGCTGTAGGTGAAATTGATTTAAAAGATATTCTAATAATTTTATGGAAGGAAATCCGGGTAGCGGCTCTTTGCGGGCTTGCTCTGGGTTTAATTAATTTTATCCGCGTTTATATAACAAATCATAAAGATTGGAAACTGTGCCTGACTATTACTCTTTCTCTTTTTTGCACTATATTAATGGCAAAAACTGTCGGCGGCGTTCTGCCGATTCTTGCCAAGCGTTTAAGAATTGACCCGGCTATTATGTCCGCCCCTCTTCTTACCACAATCGTAGACGCTGTTTCTCTGATAATATATTTTTCGTTCGCTAAGCTGATACTCGGGCTTTAACTAATGCTCGTTGACGCTCACTGCCATCCTTACGATCTTGCAAAAGCTAATCCTGATATAAAATATTTTTTTAATTCTAATGAAATTCTCGCGGCTTCCAGCGCCTGCTCGTTGGATGAATTTCTTTTCTGTGAAGATATGGCACGTAACGTTCCAGAGAATGAAGAACCCCGCCATGAAGGGACGGGGTATCTTCCTTCTCCCGTGGAATTGCATTCGGGTTTTAATACCCTTAATAAACACCCTAAAGGGCGGGGTATTAAACCCCTCAGCACGAATAAATCGCAGTTGTTTCCCTGCTTTGGAATTCATCCTCAAATTTTTTCACAAAAGACCTCCCACGCAGACGCAAGCCTAGAACCAAAGGTTCGGCAGAGGAGAGATATTTTTGATGAAAAATATATTACGGATTTATTAAATATTCTAAATACATTAGCAAAAGAGAAGAAAATTTTAGCAATAGGCGAATGCGGATTTGATCTTTACAACACGGAATTCAAAGAGACACAAGCGCTGCAAAATGAAGTTTTCGCGTTACAGACAGAAATCGCTGTTAAACATGATCTGCCGCTTGTACTGCATGTGCGCAGGGCGATGAATAAAATTTTCGCGCTGACAAATATTTTATCAAAATGCAAAGCTGTTGTTTTTCATTCATGGTCAGGAACGTTAGATGAATCGCTGTCGCTTCTTCGCCGCGGCGTGAACGCGTATTTCTCGTTCGGCAATACAATTACGCTAAATCATAAACAGACGATAAAAAGCTGCGCAATGCTTCCGGCGCAAAGACTTTTAACCGAGACTGACGCTCCCTATCAGCCGCGGCGGGGCGAATCTTATTCTCATTGGTCGAACTTACCGCTGATACTAAATGCCGCCGCCGGACTGCGGACACAAGCAGGAAATAAAACCGACGCTAAAGAACTTGAGCAGCAATTAGAAAGTAATTTTAGGAAAATATTTTGTAATTTTTAACCGCTGACCGCATGAACACGCTGGCAAGTCCTCGTAGAATCGTCCAATTGAAAGTTTACGTTTCTATTCGCGGTAAATCATCTTTTTTTTATTCTTCCGACTCATCTTTACCGCTTAATCCGTAATCGGCAAGTTTTCTCAAAAGCGTCTTGCGTCCTATCTCTAATGTCTCGGCGGTTTTGCTTTTATTTCCTTTACAATGGGATAATGTGTCCCTGATAATTATTTTTTCACACTCGGACATATTCGCGCCGAGGCGAATATTAATCCAGCCTTCGTCATCGTCATTGCCGCGGAAAGCGGGAGGAAGATCGCCTGTTTTAATAATATTTGATTGACACATAACAACAGCGCTTTCTATGCAGTTGCGAAGTTCGCGGATATTACCGGGCCATTCGTAAGCGTAAAATTTAGAACGCGCTTTTTCATGTATGCCTTCGATGTTTTTTCCGTTTTCTTCGGCGAATTCTTTCAAAAACGCGGCGGCTAAAAGAGGGATGTCATCTTTTCTTTCGCGTAACGGCGGAACGTGAATGTTAACGACATTCAAACGAAAATATAAATCCTCGCGGAAACTTCCTTTCTCAATCCCGGCTTTTAAATCTTTATTGGTAGCAGCTACAATGCGCACATCTGTTTCGATTGTTTTTTCTCCGCCTACCCTTTCAAATTTCTTTTCCTGCAGCACGCGGAGAAGTTTTATTTGAATGTTTTGATCGATCTCGCCGATTTCATCAAGGAAGAGCGTACCACCTGAAGCAAGCTCAAAGCGGCCTCTCCTTTGAGAAAGAGCGCCTGTGAACGCGCCTTTTTCGTGACCGAAAAGTTCGCTCTCAAGAAGCGAAGGTGAAAGAGCGGCGCAATGCACCTTTACAAGCGGCTGCGCGTTTCGAGGTGACAGTTCGTGAATAGCGTCAGCGACAAGCTCCTTTCCAACGCCTGATTCGCCGGTGATCAATATTGACGCTTTTGTCGGTGCGGCTTTGCTAATCATGTCAAAAACATCGCGCATGTTACGCGAATTGCCTATGATCGATTTAAATTGCCTCTTTCGCTCAAGCTCTTCTTCCATTCTGCGGTGCTGGAAAAAAAGTTCGCGGGTATCAAGAGCGCGTTTAATTTTTAAAGATAGATGATCTAAATCTACGGGTTTTGAAAGAAAATCCCACGCGCCTTCGCGCATTGCGCAGACCGCGCTTTCTACAGTGCCGTGCCCTGTTAAAATGATCACAGGAAATCCCGGAGACTGCGCAAGAATGCGGCGCATTAAATCATCGCCTGAAAGACCGGGCATTTTTAAATCAGTTATAACTAAATCAATATCGCCGCCGCAAAAACGCATCCATCCTTCATCGGCGTTTTCGGCGCATACAACTTCGTATCCGTCAGTTTGCAGAAAATCGGCAAGACCTTCGCGGATATTTTTTTCATCGTCAATTACAAGAAGGCGGAAATTCATTTTTTACCTCCGTCGTATTCAATATAACGCGTATCTTTTTGAGGCAGCGGAAGAATAATCCTGAACTCAGCGCCGGTTCCCGGAGTTGAATCAATTGTAATTTCACCCTGATGCTCTCTGATAATTTTATACACTTGCGTAAGTCCCAATCCTGTTCCCATATCTGTCGTTGTAAAATAAGGCTCGAATATTTTTACAAGATTTTCTTTGCTTATTCCGATACCGGTATCGCAAATCGATATTCTGATTTCATTATCGGCAAAATTTGTCGCGATTGTAAAAACTCCGCCTTTTGGCATCGCAGCTTGCGCGTTTTTTATCAGATTTAAAAGCGCTTGTTTCATAAAACGCTCATCCATCATTATTTTGGGTAGGTTTTCATCAAGTTCTAATAAACATAAAATTTTTGATTGCTCCATTTCAAAGCGCACAAATTCCATTATCTGCGATATTAATATATTGATATCTCCTTCGCGCAGTTCAAGATTCATCGGACGTACGGCAAAAAGAAAATCGACAACGATTCTATTAAGTCTTTCAACTTCTTCTTTTAATACTTCAAAATACTTATCTGTTTTTTCCGAAGGTTTTGGATTTTTCTCAAGTAGTTTTTGAAGAAGCTGAAGATGAATAGATATTGATCCAAGCGGATTTTTAATTTCGTGCGCGACGCCTGCAGCAAGAGTTGTAAGGCTTGCCAGACTCTCGGCTCTTCTTAAACGCGCTTCTCCGCGCCGTTTTTCAGTGATATCATCGATGTAGATTAACGTACCTGTTATTTTTTTATCCTGTACAAGCGGAACAATACTGACAGACAACAGCCTGTTTCTGCCTTGATGCTCAATATCAATTTCAGATTCAATTATTTTTTCTCTGTTGATAATAATTTCTTTATAGGTTTCAGTAAAATGATCGTCTTTAATCGCATTAATAATTTTCACGCCTTCAAAATAATTAATCGGTATCTGCCGCTGAGCGCATTTATTAACCATAATTAACTTATCTTCTTCGTCGCAGACAAGAATTCCTTTATCTATCGAATCAAGCACATTTTCTAAAAGTCCTATTTCTCCAACCGCGGAAATTAATAGATCAGTAATCTGCTCTGTATTAAGTTTTTCTAATTTTTTCACCGCGCCGCGGAAAAACTCAACCATTTAACAATCCTTTTACCATTGTGTTTTTAATTTATAAAAAAGACTTTCAAATACAGAGGCTGTGCTGATATTCAATATATCAGATGCCGTTACCGCTTCTCCTGATAGTTTTTTAAATATGCCGATATATCGAATGTAATTTAAATCATCAGGTGACTTTTGAATATTCCGCGTAACATCACAGATCAAATCAGCGCAGATTTTTATAAACCTCGCGAACGAATCATCTTCAAAATTCACGCTCTGCGAAAGTATTTTTTTAATAACTTCGGCGCTGTTAATTGATTTTTCAAAACCGGCGGAGTCCGTTTTTTGCGCATAACGTTCTCCGATAGCTTTTAAAAAAGCGGGTATTTCTCTTTCTCTTTTTTCAACCGAAATAATCCGCGCAAGGGAAACCAAAAACCATGCGGCAAGTGATTCAAGTTTTTCGCTGTTTCGCGGTAAATATGAATCAAGATATGAATTTACAAGAGAACTGCCTGAAACCGCGTTATATTCTGTTTCGCTTAACATAAAAATACGCCGCAGAACTTCTCTTTCTTTTTCTTCGCTTCTATTTAAGAATCTGTACGGACGAAGCCGCGATAAAATTGTCGGCATTATCGCTTCTCTATTCTGGCTTGTAAGAATAATACTGACGGAAGCAGGCGGCTCTTCTAAAAGTTTTAAAAGCGAATTCCTCCCCTCTTCTCTCATGTTATCGGCGTTTTCGATTATTAATGTTTTTCGTTTTCCGTTAGGCGCTAATCTGCACCAATAAGAAGCTTTTCTTATCTGTCCGATGGGAATAATGCCGCTCAATCCGTCGTTTTCCAGAGTGATCGCGTCTTTTATAATTGACGTTGATAATTTTTCCGCCGTATTTTTTTCCAAAACGTTAGCCGAAATAAATTCGCTCAATTTTTCATCGATTGATTGCAATACTCCGGATACTTTTGAAAGTTTTGGATCGTCTTCCATCAATACAGGTGAAAACCTGAGGAGCAGTTTACGAAGAGATCGGATAAAAAGAAGTTTCGCTCCCTGATTTGAAATATCTTTTAAAAACGCGTTATTACAAGCGGAAATTTCAGCGGAAAACGAACGGTTACCGAGAACCAATAAATCATCATTTTCTAAATAACGATGACGTTCGCATGAAAGACAAGCGCATTTCCAAGACGCGTCTTTTTCGCAGCTTTGTATGCGCGCAAGTTCCAAAGCGCTGCTGCTTTTTGCGCTGCCGCGCGGACCGAAAAACAGCATAGAAGGAGCAACGCGGTTATTTTTTATATCATCTCTGATTTGAAGAACAGCGCCTTGTTCAATTATGTTTTCAAACATTTATGACGTCCTCCTTTCCGGTGATAAACGGCAGCAATAAACGCGCAAAAAAACTTTCAGCTAACAAACCTGAAGTGTCAAAAAACGGCTGTATTTTAATTAAAAATAAAATTAAACTAATAAGCGCGATTCCTTCGGCAAATCCGAAAAAAAGCCCTAACACGCTGTCAGCGCCTGACAGGTTTATGTTATTAATAATAGAGACTAACATTTTTTCAAGTATTTTTATTATAATGATAACAGCGATTAATAAACCGGCGAACGCTAAGATTTCCGGAACGATTTTCTGCTCCGGCATATAATTATTCCTTATTAATTCGCCGACATTTTTATATAAATAAAGCGCTGCTAAAACAGCGAATACAATTCCCGCCATGGAAAATATTTCACTGACAAAACCTTTCAAATAACAGCGAATCATAAAAATACCGATTAAACAGTTAAAAATTATATCGATAACAGAAAAACTCAATATACTCCTCCGCCGTTGCCTGCAATATTATTAAACAGTATTTGCGCGATAATTTGCGCTCCGTCTTTTTCTCCTATCTTCGCAGACGCTGCCGCCATCGCTGATCTTTTTTTATCGTTATGCGCAATTTCATTTACAGCGGAAATTAATTCTTTAACATCGATTTTATCGCCGCTTCCGCCTTGAGGCAGTAAAACACGCGCTGCTTTGGCATTCTCAAAGAAACGCGCGTTTTCAATTTGATCGCCTCTTGTTCCCGAACCCCGCAGCGGAATAAGAAGCATCGGTTTTCCTAAAACCGCCCATTCCCAAATACCCGCGCCGCTTCTTCCCATAACAAGTTCCGCTGCCGCCATCACATGAGGCATCTTTTCTTTTATATATGGAAATGGTTTATATTTTTCGCTTTCAGGAATATCCCAATTAAGATTTGGACCTGTTTGATGAACCACTGTATAAATTTTTATCAGTTCATCAAGCGATTCGCGGACAAGATCATTTATCTCTTTTGCTCCCTGACTGCCGCCGAGAATCAACAGAATACGCGGCGTTTGTTTAAATTGTTGATTTAGATGCGAATCTTCTTCAATTCCAAGAAATTTTTTACCTTTTGCACTGTCGGCAAAGCGGAAATCTTCACGCACCGGATTCCCCGATACTGTTATGCGATCTCGAATTTTTTCATTAAAAAAACGCGCGGTGTCTTCGTAAGCGGTAAAAATCCTGCCTGTTTGTTTTACAAAGCGCGAATTAATTCTTGTCGCGAGTCCGGGACTATAATCCGATTCATGGGTAAAAACCGGAATCTTAAGCGAGGCTGCTGCAACGCACGGCGGAACGCTTACAAAACCGCCCTTAGAAAAAAGAAAAACCGTTTTATTTTTTTTTAATATTTTTCGAGCGGCGAAGAATCCGCCGGCTACCTTGAAAAAATCAATAATGGTTCGCAGCGAAAAATAACGGCGCAGTTTTCCTGATGGCACTCCGAAAAATTCAATTCCGGCGTTTTCAACTAAAGAACGATCCATGCCTGCAGAGGAACCAATCCAAAATAAGCGATACTCCCGGCCGGTAAGCAATTTTTTTAATTGCGCCGCGACAGCAAGCCCGGGGTATATATGCCCTCCTGTCCCTCCGCCAGTAAAAGCAATGTTCAGCATGGAGGTATTATACAGTAATTTGGAATAATCAACAATGGCGGAGAATGCTATATAAAATTTATAAAAAAATGATCAGAAAAAATATCCATTTAATAAATGTATGCGATTATCTCACTCCAAAATCTTTTTTTCTAATCTCTGTTCTTCTAATTTTTCCGCTGGTTGTTTTCGGAAGTTCATTTACAAAGTCGATGATACGCGGATATTTGTAAGGAGCTGTTACGCGCTTAACATGATTCTGCAGCTCGCGGATTAATTCATCCGATGCGGAAAAACCGCGGGCAAGAACGATGGTCGCTTTCACAACTTGTCCGCGCATTGAATCGGGCGCGGCGGTTACGGCGCACTCAAGCACTGACGGATGTTCCATCAGCGCGCTTTCTACTTCAAAGGGACCGATGCGGTATCCTGAGCACTTTATCACATCGTCATTGCGTCCAACATACCAAAGATAACCGTCATCATCGCGCCATGCCATGTCACCGGTTTGATATGATCCGTTATTCCAGCTGTTAGCCGTTATTTCTTTGTCTCTCCAGTAGCCGCGGAAAAGTCCGGGAAAATCCGAACCGCCGATTACAGGAGGCATTTTATTTGAATCACTTTCTGAAATTTCAAACATATTTTTTCCGGCGAGGGTAATGCTCATGTTCCCGACAATACCCTCATCGCATAACGCTCCGTTTTCGTCTAACAGTTTTAAATCGAAAAGAGGCGCGGACTTTCCCATTGAGCCCGGTTTAACCGGAAGCCATTTAAAAACAGCCGCCATTACGGAAGTTTCGCTCTGCCCGAATCCTTCGTAAATTTCAAGACCTGTCAGTTCTTTAAATTTGTTGTAAACTTCCGGGCTTAACGGCTCTCCGGCGACGGATGTGTGTTTAATAAAATTAAAATCATAACCGGATAAATCTTCTTTAATCAGATAACGGAACACAGTAGCAGGAGCGCAGAATGTAACGGGTTTAAGTCTCATAATTGCGTCTAACATTCCTTTGGGAGTGAATTTCTCGGTGTCATAAGCGCCGATCGCGGCGCCGCAAATCCATTGACCGTAAATTTTACCCCATGCGAATTTCGCCCAGCCGGAATCTGTCTGCGTAAGATGAACACAGTTATCTTCGGCGCATTGCCAGTATTTCGCTGTTACAATGTGACCTAACGGCAGGCTATGATTGTGTATAACCATTTTTGGAAGACCTGTTGTACCGGAAGAAAAATAAATCAGCATCGGGTCTTTTATAATAGTTGGAATTCTTGAAAATTTTTCAGACGCTTTTTTTATTTCATCTTCCATGTTGATATACCCTTGCGGGATATTTTTACCGATAACGGCGATTTTCTCTAACTTAGGACAATTAGGTCCGGCGATCGCGATATTTTCAAGCACATCAGCGTCATCAACCGTGATAAGGAATTTGACATCCGCGATATTACAGCGGTATTCCAAATCTTTTGCCGTTAACTGATATGTGCCGGGAATGCAGATAGCTCCGATTTTAGCCAGAGCGCATAAAAGAACCCAAACATCCGGTCTTTGCTTTAGTATCAATTTAACTATATCGCCTTTCTTTACACCTAACGCAAGAAGAGCGTTAGCCGCTTTATCAGAAAAACGCTTCATATCGGCGAAAGAAAAAGATTTCATCTCCTGCGTATCATCTGTCCATAAAAGCGCGAGTTTTTCAGGCTGAAGACGAGCCCATTCATCAACAACATCGTAAGCGAAATTAAAATCATCAGGCATTTTACATTCGTAATTAGCGAAAAAATCATCATAACTGTCAAATTCGATCCGCGGAAGATACCGCGATAAAATTTCATTCATAATTTTATTCCTGAATAATTGTGATAAACTGCGCTAATCCGTCCACAGCGCTCTGGCTGTGAGGAAGACGCGCGTCAAAATAAATTGAATCGCCGGGATTTAAAAGATGATCTGTTTTTAAAACAGTTACTTTTATCCTCCCTTCTACGACAAAATTAAATTCCTGTCCGGAATGTGACACTTGAGCTGCGGGTGTTTTTGAAGAATCAAGCGTTACGAGTAATGGTTCTATTGTTCTGTGTTTAAAGTTATACGCTAAAGAAGCGTACTCATAACCGGGATAACGCTCAATCTGAACGCCTTTACCTTTGCGGCACACTGCGGCGCTGTCCATCTTCGCTTCTTCGCCTGTAAGTAAAACTGTAACATCGGTTCCGAGTTTTCCGGCGATTGTGTATAAAACGCTGATCGGGATATCAAGTTCGCCTTTTTCATATCTACTGTAAGTGTCGTATGGAATACAAGTATCTTTTGCGAAATCAAGAGCGCTGATGTCCAGAATTTCGCGTAACTCTTTTATCCTCTGAGGTATCTGCGAATTAAAATCGTTTTTTATTTTATCACTCATAATTACTCCTAAAACAAATAATTTTTCCAGTTATTTTTATTTATGTTATCATTTTCATCGCGGATTTCAACAGGAATATAAACATCATTTTCACTGTAAGTAACCAGTCTTGAATGATCAGCTTTTAATCCCGCAATTTCATTATTCAAAATTATATTAACATAATCAGAAATGGCGTTTAATTTTTTATTGGTATAAACACCGTTAATATTACCGTTGTAAATAATAGAAGCGTCATGTATATCAGTTCCTGCTGTCATCGGTTTGCCGATTTTTTTCGCATAACAGTAAGCCATCGCGTCAAATACAGAAAGATCGTTTCCGCCGTTAAAAACTTCAACAGCGTCAACACAGCCTGTAGAAAGCACAATCCGTTCTATATAAGTGCGCTGCCTCACAGGATGCGCCTGAACAACGCAGCCGCCGGCGCTTTTTACAGCGCGGTACTGCTCTCCTCTTGTCCATGTACGGACTTCAGGATGTTGAAGCAGCCATTTTTTATCAAGCCCGTAAATAAGATAATCATCGCAGCCGTTGAATGTTTCCTCCCATCCAAAAAAAACATCCAAGCCGCGGCGGTCTCCCTCTTCTTTCGTATCTTCGAAACCCCGGTAAAATTCATCTACCCATTCATGCCATGGAAGTTTGCGTGATATCGCGCAATTCGCGTTAAAAAAATGATCGGTTACAATGATACCTGTATAACCTTTATCAATATAACCTGCGATATAATCAACACCGCGCGATGAAGCGCATTTGCTGACACCTGCTGTATGAAGGTGAGTTTCGTAAAGATATGTCACAATAAGTGAATTATATAGAAAATATTAAATCATGTAAATAACATATAAAACGACAGGCAGCTAAATATTATTTTAAATTTAAATTTGTGATTATTAAAAATAAGTGATCCTATAATCATCTTGAATTTTAAAACCGAGGCTCGCGTAAAGACGGCGCGCAGCATTATTTGATTTTTTTACAAAGAGAGTTGTATCTTTTCCGTTCATTAAAAGCGAGTCGATAAACACCGAAGCCATCGCTCGGGCAATTCCCTGCCCGCGAAAATCAGGATGAATATAAACTCCGCCTATCAAATATTTTGTGAAAGAAACAGAGCTTACATTGATTTTCCCGATAAATTTTCCGTCAACTTCCGCTGCCAGAATTTTTCCGTCAGCGATAATACGCGCGATATTTATTCTGCTCGCAGCCGCATGAAAATCCGATCCGTTTGGAATAACTTCTTCTTTTTCATAAGCCGCTTGAAGCGGCGCAATCGCGTCCAGATCAACAAGTCTCGGTTTTTTTAAAACAAGATTGTTTATTCCTATCTTTTCTCTATTCTCTATTCTCTGTTGCTTGTTCTCTGTTCTTTGTTTTCTGTTCAGAATCATAAAATCATAGTCGATTGTATCAGTTATTTTCCAGCCGAAATTCATTACGGAGTTTTCCATTATTAAAACTTCTTTTTTTGATCCTTGAATAGAATGAATTTTTTTTGTCCGAAAAAAGCCTCTAAGAAAATTAAGTTCCGGTAATTTTTCCAAGCCGCAAAGAACGGGAATTACTGTGCTTCTGGAATTTACAATCAAAGCGCGGAGATTTCCGTTTTTTCCCGATAAAAGCCAAATCGGGTCTTTTGATTCATCGCGGTTTAAATATCTTCCGCATGCGCTGACATAATCATTTTCTATATCGAATAAATATTTTTCTGTATGCGGAATATCTTTTTTCTTCATTCTCCGCCAGTGGTAATCTGAATCATTCATACGGAAGCGCGCCTAACGCCGGAATCCTTCCGATCATAACGGAGAAACCGGCGGCGAATGATTCAGGAGCGTAGCTGTACGCGGCGATAGCTCCCGTAACCCACGGACTATTGTTTATCAGAAAAGGACTCATAACAGAAAAAACTATAACTCGTTTATTTAGATTTTCCAAAGCTCGCAGCATTCGTACATCGGAGCTGTTAGAAAGACATACTATAATAGTATCCATGTTACGCGCTATTTCTATTAACCGGGAAGGATCGATCACATCAGTATAATTATAACTGACAGCTCCTGGGAATGCGGCTCTTCCGAAAATAAAAAAATCCCTGAATCTTCCGGCTAAAAGAACTCTACCTGCGCTTTCTCTTGTGAGCGGAAATAATTTATCGGGCGGATTCGGTTTTACAATCGTAATGCTCCGAGATGCGAAATTTAAAAAAAACGCGGAAGCCTCGGGATCCGGTAATTCAGATTCTACTCTTACCGGATCGGGAATATACGGAACGCTCGAAGGTCCTTTCAAATACAGCAGTTTAAACTCAATTATTTTTCTGACTGACGCTCTGACTATTGCGCGGAAATCAGTCTCGTTTTTCATTGAATCCAAAAGATTAGTCCACACCGGATCAAAAAGAAGAGGCGTGCTTGACAGCATGATGATATCATTACCGGCTATGAGCGCTTGTTTCGCAGTGCGGGCGATTGTTCCCAAATACGCGTAAGCTCCGACCATCATTAAATCGTCTGTAATAATAAGTCCGTTAAACTCAATTCTTTCGCGTAACACATCGCGCAGAAACCAGGATGAAAGAGAAGCGGGAGTTGTTTTGCTCTCTGTCAGCGGAAAAGCAAGATGACCGCTCATAATGACAGGCAAACCTTCCGCCGCAAGCATCCGGTACGGAACAAGTTCTCTATTCCATAAAGTATCGTAAGTAATATTTATTTTAGGCAGTATTCCGTGAGAGTCCAGTTCTGTATCACCGTGACCGGGAAAATGTTTCGCGGTAGGAAGAACGCCCGCGGCAAGCTGCCCTTTCATGAAAGCGGCTCCGAAGATTCCGGTTTTTACAGGATCGTCTCCGAACGCGCGCGTGCCGATCAACGACGATTCCTTATTTGTGAAAAGATCGACAGTCGGCGCAAAGTTCATATTTACACCTAACAGTGAGAGTTCTTTTCCTATATAGTAACCTAACAGATACGCATCGCGCGGATATCTGGACGCGCCTATCGCCATATTCCCCGGAGTTTCGGAAGTATCGCCTTTTATATGACGAACCCATCCGCCTTCTTGATCAGTCGCGACAAACAACGGAATGTTAAACGGTCCCCGCAGACTCGCTCTTTGCAATGCGCCGACAGTTCTGGCAAGGCGCTGCGTATCCGATGTATTCCAGCCGAATATTTTTACGCTGCCGACATTTCTCTGCTGTATCCAATCCATAATAAGCGGCGAAGGGTCTTCCCCTACCCACCCAAGCATAAAAACCTGCGCGAGAGCCTGCTCATCTGTCATCGCATTTTCCAGTTTAGCCGCAAGTTCCTTCGGATTTCCTTCATCATTAAAACTCAATGAAAACGCGGGAACAGCAATATATAAAAAAATAATAAATAAAAATATTTTAACTATGCAGTTATAACGCATCGATATACTCCGAGGCATAATGAGCGGCGGCGGCGCCGTCAGCGGCGGCTGTTATAACCTGACGGAAAGCTCCCGCTCTTACATCGCCGGCTGCGAATAAACCCGGCACGTTAGTTGCCATTTTTTGATCGGTGAGAATATAGCCGCCATCATCAATCGCCGCTTTAAAATCGCTGTTTGATAAAAGCGATGACTGAGGAACAGTTCCGGCATAAACAAAAACAGCGTCGGTTTCTTCCTCGTATGTTTCGCCCGAAAGTACGTTAGACAAAATAACAGATTTAACCTTAACATCGCCTTTTATTTCTTTAATTACAGTGTTAAAACGCGTTTTAATATTTGGATTTTCAAGAGTCCTTGCAACAAGAGCCTTCTGCGCGCGGAAACTGTCACGGCGGTGTATCAGCGTAATATTATCTGTTAAACGGGAAAGATAGCGCGCTTCATCGCAGGCGGCGTCTCCTCCGCCGACTACAAATATTTTTTTATTCTTAAAAAGATTTCCATCGCATGTCGCACAGTATGAAACACCCTTTCCTTGAAATTCTTTTTCCCCTGGAACATCAAGCAGTCGTGGAAACGCTCCTGTTGCGAAAATGACAGCTAACGCGCGGCGCGCTGTGCCGTCGGAAAGATTAACGGTAAATTTATCATCTTTTTGTATAGAATTAACAGTCCCGAAAAAAAAGGACGCTCCGAAACTTTCGGCTTGCCTATGCAGATCGACCGCAAACTCATAACCGGATTTCGGCGGGGCGATTACTTTTCCGTCTGAATCAAGCTGCTCTACATTCCCCGGATAATTTTCCAATACATCGATAACAAGCGCCTGCCCGCCTGCGCAAAGCTTCTCAATTACCAGAACTTTTAAATTCGCTCTCGCGCTGTAGGAGGCGGCTGTAAGCCCCGCAGGACCTGCTCCGATAATAACCAAATCAAAATTATTGTCCGACATTACGACCTCTGGTGTTTTTATATAACTTCATATTATAATAAATTGTGAAACAAAAACCGTCAATCGCGCTGTCTCTTTTTATATTGATATTTTTTGTTTTTTCGGCTGAATCTTTCGCTCAAAACAGTACAGCATCATTTCCCCGTCTTTCGCCGGATCCAAAAGCGACAGAATATTTTTATATTTCCGGCGGCGGACAAAATACATGGACAAAACTCGCCGAAATCAGTCTTTGGGCATCAGGCGATTTATCAAATTCAAATATTGAAAAAATTTCCGCTATATCACAAGCTATAAAAAATTCTCCGGACCTTCCAAAAAACTTTTTGGAAAAAGCCGAGTTCATTTTAAATTATATGCATAAAAATATTTTAAAAACATATTCGCTTCATCAGACAAGAATCGACACTATGCTTTCTACCGGAAGATACAACTGCGTATCGTCAGCGGTTTTATATATGATACTTTGTGAATCGCTTGATATTTTAACATTCGGCGTAATTACAAAAGATCACGCTTTTATAAAAATCCCCGCCGGAGATACTGAAGTTGATGTTGAAACGACAACAGCTTACGGATTTGACCCGGGTAACCGAAAGGAGTTTCATGATCAATTCGGAAAAGTAACAGGTTTTGCCTATGTGCCGGCGAAAAATTACCGCGACAGAGAGACTGTCGGATCGATGCAGTTGATTTCGTTAATTATGAATAACAGAATCGCCGAACTTGAAAGACAGAGGCGATGGGATGAAGCTGTGGTTCTGGCGATTGACCGCGCCGCTCTTCTTTTCGGCGACTCGTTAGCTGTCATGGAAGGCGAGGAATTATTATTCACGCATATATTTAAAGACCCTCGCATTGAATTATTAGATCGCTTTTCCAATTACGGAACAATTTTATTAAGAGCAAACAAAGAGGAGGATTGTATCAGATGGGTACAGATAGTCTCTTCTTTGTATCCTGATAGAGAAAGATGGCAGGAGTTAGCAATGGCGGCTGTCAACAACCGCGTAAACAGATTTTTAAGAGAGAAAAAAATAAATGAAGCCGCCGCGTTTCTGGAAGGTAATAAATTTCATTTAGCAGCCGCTGACTTTTCTAAACTTAACGATCTAATTAAAAACAACCGCGCTATTGATTATCATAATCGTTTCGCGGCTGCGTGGAATAAAAAAAATTTTGAAGAAGCCGAACGCATATTAAATGAAGGACTCTCTGAGTTCCCGAATAACAGTCAGCTATTATCTGACAAACAAATAACTGACAAATACAAACAGTATCAGTGATTAGCTTTATGTTCCTTATTACCGCCCGCTAATTATTTACTTAGCGTAATAATTAATCAAACAGCCGTCGATTAAAATTTGACGTTCGGCGCCGGTTAATTCACCTAACGAGGTTTTAATTTCAGTCACAGTGTCACCTAACACAAAGCCTGTAATTATTTCTTTTTTCTCCATAACCGCCGATTTAATCCCCGGAAAGAAAATAAAACTGTCAAGCTTAAAAACGTTCTCGTCTTTGATCACAAACGGCAGAATCCCCCAATTGATAAGATTCGAGCGGTAGCGTTTTGTCGCGTATTCAAGAGCAAAGTTCGCGCTTGCTCCCAGCACCCGCTGACAAGAAGCAGCCTGCTCTCTTGCGGAACCGTCGCCGGGTTTCCGCGCAAAAATAGCGCTCCCAATTCCAATGCCGCTTCCATCCATTCCCGCACAGCCATTAATATTTTTAATTCTGCCGATAACTTTTTGCAATTCACCTTCCTCATTCCTCGATCCACATAACTCATTATTCATTTTTTGAACTTCTTTTGCCTTTTTCACATAATCAGGGTCCTTACGGCTCAGCGTAAATTCCGCCAGCTTCAACGGATTAGATCGATATGATGAGGTTTCACCTGACGGAATAAGCTCGTCGGTTGTTGTAACAGAGTCTGTGATAAAACTGACTACTTTAATTAAAAGATTTTCAGCTAACGCTGGCATTTTCGGCCAATCTTTAATATTCGGACCAAATACTAATTCTTTTTCCGGCTGCGCTTTGCCTGTGCCGTTGTACACCCGCTTTTCGTAAATGCTTTTATCAAAGAAAAATTTATACTTTCCGTATTTAACATTTATATCAGATGCCGAAGTAATTTTTCCGCCGTTAAGGGCTGTCGCGGCAATCGAACGCGCGTCCATCAGCGCGACAGAAGCAATCTGCCCGTCATTAGGTTTTGAACCTTCACGGTTCATGAAATTTCGCGTAACGTGCCTGACAGAAAGTTCGTTATTCGCCGGAGTATCTCCCGCGCCGAAACAAGGTCCGCAGAAAGCTTCGCGCACGAGAACGCCGGCTTTCATGAAAGTTTCGACCGCGCGGTTTTTAACAAGCTTCAGATATGTAGGCTGGCTTTCAGGGTATATGCTCATCGTAAAATTACCGTTTCCGATTGACGCGCCTTTGATAATATCCGCCGCAGCCATTATATTGGAAAAAATTCCGCCTGAGCATCCTGCGATAACCGCCTGCTCTGCCCACACTCCGCCGTCATGGAATTTGAGTCCAAGATTTAATTTTAATCCCGTTCCCTTATTTTCTTCTTCGGTTTTTGCAAAAATATCTTTTGCGTTTTTTTGCAGCTCATTAATTGTGTACACATTACTCGGATGAAAAGGAAGAGCGATACACGGTTCAATCTTTGATAAATCAACTTTAATAAAACCGTCGTAGTATGCGCAGGACGCCGGTTTTAATTCTTTGTAATCGCTTTCTCTTCCGCGCTCTTTTAAATATGTTTTAACTTTATCATCTGTAACCCAAATCGATGACCAGCAGGCAGTCTCGGTTGTCATTACATCAATACCGTTTCGAAAATCAATCATTAGATTTGCGATACCCGGTCCGACAAACTCCATCGCTTTATTTTTTACAAAACCATTTTTAAAAGTTTTTCCGATAATCGCAAGCGCAACATCCTGAGGTCCGACTCCTTTGTTAAGCTTTCCGTCAAGATAAACTCCGATAATGTCAGGAGCGCTCATATCGTAAGTTCTTCCTACAAGCTGCTTCGCAAGCTCTCCGCCGCCTTCGCCGACAGCCATTGCGCCTAACGCTCCGTACCGCGTGTGGCTGTCAGAACCGAGAATCATTTTCCCGCAGCCTGCCATCATTTCGCGGTTAAAACTGTGAATAACAGCGAAGTGAGGCGGCACATAAATTCCGCCGTATTTTTTTGCGGCAGACAGCGCAAAAACATGATCATCCTGATTAATTGTTCCGCCGACTGCGCACAAACTATTATGACAATTTGTCAGCACGTACGGTATCGGAAATTTATCCATTCCGCTTGCCCGCGCTGTCTGAATAATTCCCACATAGGTAATATCATGAGAAGTAAGAGAATCAAACTTTAATGTCAGGTTCTTATTATCCTCGCTCTTGTTATGCGCCGCCAGAATCCCTGAAGCAATCGTTCCGTTTCTCGCCTGCTCTTTTGAAACTTTAACGCCGCGCTGCGTCAGCTTAGCATGAGCGTCTGCGTCATCAATAATTATATCTTTTCCGTTAAGTAAATATGCGCCTTCTTTATAAAGTTCGATCATTTCATCCTCCGTTTTATTCTGAAAAATCATATCATAATGACGTTATTTTTTCAATATTTACAAATTCAAGATATATTTTTATAATGTTTAAAAGAGGTGTAATATGGGAATTATTTTTAACAAATACAGATCGGGAATTAATCTTGGAGGATGGGTTTCACAATGCAGCATGGAAAAAGAACATATCAAAACTTTTATTAAAAAAGAGGATATCAAAAAAATCGCTTCATGGGGTCTTGATCATATAAGGCTTCCATTTGATTATCCAATACTCGAAGACGATAACAATCCGTTTCATTATAAAGAAGACGGATTTGAAATTATTGATAATCTGCTCTGCTGGTGTAAAGAATATTCGCTCAATCTTATTATAGATATGCACATGGCGCCGGGATATGCGTTTTATAATGATGCAAACGACAACGTTTTATTTTCAGATGAAAATGTTCAAAAGAGATTTATTTCTATTTGGCAGGAGCTGGCAAAACGTTATATAAAAGAAAGAGACAATATTATTTTTGAACTGTTAAACGAAATCGTGGACGCTCACGGCGCGGTATGGAATAATAATGCAAGAAAAACAATCGAAGGCATTAGAAGCATTGATGATAAAAGATACATTCTTCTGGGCGGCGCGAATTATAATTCCGTAAATGAATTAAACAATCTGGAAATATATGATGATGATCATATCATTTATAATTTTCATTTTTACGAACCGTTTCTTTTTACTCATCAAAGAGCAGGCTGGACACCGTTAAAAAATATTGATATTAATCAGCCGTATCCCGGAAAAATTGAAGGAATGGAAAAACTTAAAGAATATTTTAAAGATAAAAAACCGGATCAGGGAAAATCAATGACACCGGATATAATTTTTGATAAAAATTTTCTTCTGCATATGATTTCGCCTGCGGTAAAATTTGCCGAACAAACAAAAAAAGAACTTTATTGCGGCGAATACGGAGCGATTGAACTCGCCGATCTTGAAAGCAGAATTAAATATATGTTTGACATAAATGAAATCTTCGAGCAAAATAAATTCGGCAGAGCTCTCTGGTCATACAAAGGCATGAATTTTTCAACAATCGATGAAAACGGAAATTCCATTTCAAAAGATTTTGTCAAAGCAATGTCGGTAAAATAAAAAAATACCCCGCTTTATGAACGGGGTTATTAAATATTTATTTCCTGGACGCAGCAATCTTCCTCATTCCCGCTTCTAGATCGGCATCCTTCATTCCGGGTTTATGCCGATCAAAGTAGAACAAGTCCTCTTTATCTTCATTCAGCTGAACATCCCAAAGCATGGGAAGCATTCCGCGCGAATACATTGCTTCGGTAACAGCAAGAGTGTATTTATTAATTTCAGACTGCTCTATTTCTTGTTTGCAAACTCCGTACTCGCCGATAACAACAGGAATTCTTTTATCGATGAAGTTTCTTTTCATCTTATTCATTTCTGTATTAAGATGATTTCTTTCTGTCTGCGAACCCCATGTCCATGTCGCTTTCGCCCATGATTCATCATCCATTAAATGCGTAAAACCAAACGGATCATAATAATGCACTTTTACTGCCATTCTATTCGCAGGGTCGGTAGGCATTTTAAATAACGGGTCGCATGTTCTGTCGATATTTGTATTATATCCGGCAATTATTAAATGGCGGCTTGCGTTGATACCGCCTGAAGCGCGCACTACATCAACAAATGTTTGATTTATTGCGTTTACGATTTGATATGATTTCGCTTTTTGAGATGAATTACCGCTCCAAGGATTCCAAATAGAATCAAATCCTAATTCTTCGTTCTGCGATTCAAATAATAAATTTTCGTTATAATCTTTAAAACGCGCAGACACCTGTTCCCATATTCGTTTGTAACGCTTCATACATTCGTCATACTGATCAGGAAAATGTTTAATCCATCCGCCGTCCCAATGCAAATTAACGATTGCGTACATATCGGCTTCAAGCGTCCAGTCTACAATTTGCTGCACCCGGTTGAGAAGACCGGGGTTGATAGTATAATTACTCATATTCATTAGATTCGACCAGGCAACAGGAATTCGCAGCGTTGAAAAACCCGCGTTTTTATAACCTTGAATTATCTGTTTTGTAATTACAGGGCTTCCCCACGCTGTTTCGTGAGCTTCGAGAGTACCGTTTATCCAGCTATCTGTATTTTTTAAATCATTAGGAGGAAATTGAGCAAGTCCTGTAGCTTCAAAAGTGTTGCCAAGATTAATGCCTAACCCCATTTTTTTTATTTGCTCAGCGGTAGATGAATTTTGAGCGGTATCGGTTTCGCCGTTTTTTGCTATATTAGTGCATCCGGTCACTGCGAACATTACAGCTAACAGTAATACAATTAAAACAGTAATTTTTTTCTTCATAAATAACTCTCTATTCAAATAATTTATTTTAAATAATTATCCCGCCTCTATCTTCCAAAGTCAAGATAATTCTCTGATATATTATATTTCATGGTTGTTTACTAGGCAATAGTTTCATTAACTTATTTTTTTGTTATATTGATATATATCGATATACCCGATATAGTTATTTTAATGGTAAAAACGCAGCAAATACGCAACTTTTGTATAATCGCTCATATCGATCACGGAAAATCCACGCTCGCAGACCGCCTCATTCAAAAAGCGAAAATAATAGACGACCGGAATTTTAAAGATCAAATTCTGGATAATATGGATATCGAAAGGGAGCGCGGCATCACGATAAAAAGTCAGGCTGTTACGATTCCTTACACTTCTGTTGACGGCATTGAATACACTCTCAATTTAGTTGACACTCCGGGGCACGTTGATTTCAGCTACGAAGTAAGCCGCGCGATTAATTCTTGCGAAGGTGCGCTGCTTTTAGTTGACGCGACGCAGGGCGTGCAGGCGCAGACATTGTCGAACATGTACCTCGCTCTTGAACACAATTTGGAAATTGTGCCTGTCATAAATAAAATTGACATGCAGGCTGCCGATATTCCGCGGGTAAAAAAACAAATTGATAAAGACCTCGGTCTTGATTCCGACACTGCGATTCAAGTTTCCGCGCGGCAAGGCACCGGTATTGACGAATTATTCGAAGCGATTGTAAATCATATACCCGCTCCTTCAGGCAATCCCGGCTCTCCGTTACGCGCGCTTATTTTTGATTGTCATTACGATCCTTACCGCGGCGTTGTTGTTCATCTTCGCATATTTGACGGAACTGTAAAAAAAGGAATGAAAATTACATTCATGTCCAACAACTCAGTTTACGAAGTTGAGACCGCAGGCGTTTTTAAATTAGCGTTAGTCGAAACACCGCAGCTAAGCGCGGGAGATGTCGGCTACATAATCGCAGGCATTAAAACAGTCAGCGATGTCCGCGTTGGCGATACAGTAACAGGCGCGGACAATCCCTGCATTGAAGCGCTGCCGGGTTTTCGTGAAGTCAAACCTGTAGTTTTTTCATCAATATATCCTGTTGATTCAAACGACTACGAAGAACTACGCACCAGTATGGAAAAATTAAAATTGAATGACGCGTCTCTCGTTTACGAAAAAGATTCATCGGCGGCTTTGGGTTTTGGTTTTCGCTGCGGATTTTTAGGGCTCTTGCACCTCGAAGTAATTCAAGAAAGACTGGAGCGCGAGTTTAATCAATCGGTAATTTTTACCGCGCCTTCTGTTAAGTACAAGGTGTTTATAAAAGGCGGCGATGAATTTTTAATCGATAATCCCGTTGATTATCCTGACGAAGGGCGCATCGACAGCGCGCAGGAGCCTTACATCCGCGCGTCAGTTATCACTCCTACAGATTATCTTGGAAACATAATGACGCTGTGCATGGAGAAGCGGGGCGTACAAACCAACATGACATATCTCGATGAAAAACGAGTCGAGGTAATTTACGACATGCCGCTTTCCGAAGTGCTGTTTGATTTTTACGATCGGTTAAAAAGTATCAGCCGGGGTTATGCGTCATTCGATTACGACATATCAGGTTACAAACAGACAGAACTTGCGAAGCTTGACATTCTCTTAAACGGAAAACCCGTGGACGCTCTTTCTCAGCTTGTGTTCAAAGACAGCGCGTACGACCGCGCCAGAAAGGTCTGCGAAAGACTGCGCGACGAAATCCCCCGCCAGCAATTTAAAATCCCGATTCAAGGATCGATTGGCAGCCATATCATCGCGCGCGAAACTGTCAATGCTCTTCGCAAAGACGTACTCGCTAAATGTTACGGCGGCGACATTACGCGCAAACGTAAACTCCTTGAAAAACAAAAAGAAGGAAAGAAGCGCATGAAAATGGTCGGAGATGTCGAACTCCCTCAAAGCGCGTTCTTAGCCGTGTTAAAATCAAGAGACGAGTAAGAAGAATTTTTTCCGCTTATTTTGCGAGTTTTTCGAATAACTCTCTGAATAAATTATCCCGGTTTATATGATACACATATCGGTATAAATGCCTTCGCGGATCAAAACTATAACGATGCGAGTATTCGGGGATAGGGCTATGCTCCAATCTGTCAAGCATAAAATCGCCGTCTAAAAGCCAGCCAACCGCGGTAACATCCCAGATAACGCGCGTCCATGTCGAAATACCCGAATCATGATTAGCGGCTTTTGTCGTGGTATCGACAAGATAATCGCATAACTTATTTTTTCCTCTCAGCCAATACTTAAGTTCAGGACCGCTTGTAGTAAACGAACTAACAACTCCCATGCAGGGAAGCTGCACAAGAGCCGCGCCGCATCCGAAAACAATTCTCGCGGCTGCGACATCCTGCGACATATTGAACTCGGTGTTATCGGGCCAATGAAGCGCGCTTCCGCCGAGCCAGACAATTACAATGCGATCGATAATCGCAGGCTGCATTAAAATCGCCGAGGCGATATTTGTAATCGCGCCGATACTGACAACATACAAAGGTTTTTCCGGCGAATGCTGAAGCGCCAGCTCAACAAGATTCCGCGCAGCATCAGAATCGATGTGCTCGGTTTCGCTCTGTAGATATCTGTAAGAGCCGCGTTTAACAAGCGGTTTTAAATCTTCGCGTTTCATCAGCGCGAGAATATTGAGAATCTCACCGTAGCTTTTTTCCATTCCATCCGCGGGACCTGTTGAGTTCTGGTTCGAAAACGGAGCCGCGTAAATTCCTCTTATGTTCAATTTTTCATCGGATTTAATCATTAACGCAAGCGCGTATTGATCATCAACTTCATTAAAAGTATCCGTATCTAAAACAACATTGATTATCCCCTCCGGTTTTTTTAGACGCGCAATAAGTCCCTCATTAATGCTTTCGCCGGAGCTTACAGTCAGATTCCATCCATCCTTTTTCGCCTGATCCATATATTTCTCCTTTAAATACATGAAATTAAATACATGATTTTTTTAGATTTACATTATATCATATATTTATGAAGTTTCTTGTTTTTGGCTCATTAAATATCGACTTTTTATATACAGTTAATCATATCGTAAAGCCGGGTGAGACCATCAGCAGTCTCTCTTTTTCAAAAAGCGCAGGCGGCAAAGGAGCGAATCAAGCTGCGGCGCTCGCCAAAGCGGGACTCACTGTTTACATGGCGGGAAAAATCGGCAAAGACGGGCGTTTTTTATCGGAGCGTTTATCTAATTTTAAAGTAAACACGGATAATATTATTGAGTATGAAGGCGTTACAGGACACGCAATAATACAAATCGATAAAAACGGACAAAACTCTATCGTTTTATATCCGGGTGGAAACGGCGAAATCACCGCCGAAGAAATCCAAAAAACAATTTCAGAATTTGATAAGGGTGATATGATCATTTTACAAAATGAAATTTCAAATATCGATATCATAATGTCATACGCGAAAAATCTCGGAATGAAGATTTGCTTAAACCCGTCGCCGTTTAACGAAAAAACAGCGGCTCTTCCCTTGGAACTTACAGATATTTTTTTTGTAAACGAGATTGAAGGATCATCTCTCGCGCGGATGTCATCTTCGGCGTCTCCGCAGGATGTATTGGAAAAACTGATAAAAATATTCCCCTCTGCGGAAATTATTTTAACAGCCGGCGAAAACGGTGCCTATTACGGCGGCGGCGGAATTATCGAAAAAGAAGAAATTGAAAAAGTTCCTGTCGTTGACACAACAGCGGCAGGCGACACATTTACCGGATACTTCCTCGCTGCCCGCGCGCGAAATCTGTCTGTCAAGCAATCTCTCGCGGCGGCATGCAAAGCCTCCTCCATTACTGTTTCAAAAAAAGGCGCGATGGAATCTATTCCGTTTTCGGATGAAGTGTTTAATTAGCGGTTAACGGACAATGGACAGTTAAAAGTTTTAGCATTGGATCGATCTCCGCGCGTACTCTTTTTAAAAACGATAAATCCGCAGTATCACATTCTCTGCCTCCTGAGTAATCAGGAAAATGAGCCCAAAGGTAATCACATTCATTTAATAAAACAGAAAGCCTCTCTTTATCCGCTTTTTTTTCACCGGTTAAAATATCTTTTAATTCCTCTAGTCTTTTTCTTTCGCTTTTATAAAAAAGAATTATATCATTTCTTTTACCGTGAGCCTCACGAACTTTTTCTTCTATATCGCGGCAATTGTTCGTACTGGTTTGTGTTGATTCGCTGTTTAAATTTTTTTCATTAAGAATTGAAATTGCTTCATTCATCGATAAAGTTTTCACTCCCAAAGAAAGACCGCTTCCTTCGATATCATATATCCTGGAATCACCGCTGAAATAACTCTCAAAAAGATTCCGGTAGTTCTTCATTGATGGACTTGTATAAACAGACTCGCCGGATTTTGAAGCGGCGGCTGTTGAATAAGAATCGTAAGAGGCAATGTTCATTAATCCGCGAAAACGATTGTGCGAGTTTAATTTACTTCGATGTCCCGGAGTTGATCTCGCGTGATACTTATCCTGCGTAAAAGAAAAATCTAATCCTGCGCAGATAATTTTACCGGTTGTTAAATTCCGCGCGATTTCAACAGCAGTTAAACCGACAGAACCCAGTGGCGGCATAAAAAACGGAAGCAATCCCGCCTCCTTTAATCTTTTAAAAACGCGCAAGTTTGTCCACTCTGTAAAAAATAAAAATCCGCCGCCTGATAAAAGCAGCGCAGAAGAAGGAAGCGAAGAAAGATCAATTGCGGCGTTTACTTCCCATCCCTTGCAGCCGATAAAATCACGCAGATTCCAATGCTGGCTTTCAAGAATCACAACAAGGTCAGGAATTACGCCTCTTTCTTTTAATGCGCCTAAACAAGTATCAACGCAAATTATTTTATAACATCTTGCCGCTCGCTGCTCGTTATTCTTTGTTCCCGGTTCTCTTTTAATTATTATTTGTTCTAAAACTTCATCCAAGGATGGTCCCGCTCCTAAAACAAGAACAGGAGACGAACCGTAAGATAATTTTTCTATTGATTGAAAATCCGCAAGCAGCGGAAGATTGCGGAATAAATTGCGGATAAATAAACGCCCCAATTTATTTAAAGTCAAAGCATTGCTCCATTGCAAAGCAATCTCAGATCGAAGCTGCTCCGTTATCGAATCATATTCTTTCGCAAAAAGCTGCCAGCCGCCGTTTAAACGAATCATCTCGATACGGCGAAACGCCATAACTCCCCATTTACCGCGGATAACAGCGAAAAGTTTTTCAATGTCAAAAATATTTGTTAAATGAAATTTTTTATTTTCGGTAATAGACGCATCGATATTTTCAGCGCTGAGATTAAAAAACTCAGGATCAATTTCAATGCAAAGCACCGCCGAACCGTGAGCTTCATTTTCTAAACGGGATAAAAGCTGCGTAAGACCGTATCCGTATAAAGGCGACGGGCAAAAATAAAGAGTTCTGTTTTTTATTTGCAAAGAGTCAACGATTTTATCGGCGCGTCCTGCGGGATTAATCCCGGAAAGAATCGTCTTTCCGTTTTTTACCATGCCTTACTACATCAGGTAACGAAAATACGCGTCCCAGAATTTATCATCGGTATTCGGCGAATTAATAAAATATTGCTGAAGCAATTGACCGGAAATATAATTAAGCCACCATGATTGATAAGTGGTTTTTATAGTATCAACTAATCCTTCATCATATTCCAATTCATCTGTCGGATATAAAACAAACACATTATTTCCCTGAACAAACGGCTTCGACGGCGTATTAAGCTGCGTCAAGAAAGCGGTTTTCCAGAAATTTTCATTACGCGCTAAATCACTTAAATCCTGCGCTGATAAATCGGAAATAGAAAATGAATCAAGAGAAGTAAAAAGATTAATGCTGCCGAAATTAACAGGAAGAGGTCCGAAACTTTTTATTTCCATAAAACGCATACTCGCGGCGCTTGTAAATCCAACTTCCTCAGTTTCTTTAATAAATTCATTCGCTTTGGCAATTGCCCAATCTTCCATTCTGCCTCTTTGAAAATTCCTGACATAAGAGCGCACTCTTTCCAAAATTGTTTCATCTTCAAAATTAGGAAATGTTACATCACTCTCAGCTCTGAAAAAAGTCCAGCTCTCTCCAAATTGCATAATATCGCTTATATCGCCTTTGCGAAGATTAAAAATTAAAGCGCGTGCCGCCGAATCCGGAATCTCAGTGTCTATCTCGTTAAAGAAACGATTTCCCATATCGCCGCCCATATCGGAATAATTATCCTGCGAATGATTTCTCGCCGCGTCTTCAAAAGTGATAGTACCGTCACTAATAGATTGAAAAATTCTTTTCGCTTCTCTTTCACTTGAATTAACGGTAATCCTCGATAAATGAATCGAGTTAAAAAGATTTGCGTTTTCCTTAGCGTAAGATAAATATTCTTCATCAGGATAACCGTCAATAACGAAAGACACCATATCAAATGTCCGCGTCGGCATTGATAATCCGGCGATAAAATCGATTTCGCCTTTTGTTTTAAGAAGACTCCCATAATCACTGAGATACATCATTTTGATAAGTTCTTCTTTTTTCTGCCGCCAGATTGATAATCGCGTTGTCTCAGAAATCTGCCGGTATAAATCGCGGGAGAAGCGTCCGTACTCATCTTTAAACATATCCATCTTGACGACTTCGCGATCGACAATATTATCGGGAACCGAATAATTAGAATTTTTCATTATTTGTAAAATTGCCGTGTGAGAGACAGCCTCTTCAAACGCGAAACGCCAAAGCTGCGACGCAATTCTAAAATCACTGATATCCATTCCCTGCGACTGATAATACTTGGAAATATTTTCATAATTTAACGCGAAATAATTCCCGGGAACATAATTAATCGGTTCTTTACCGTAAGACCCGAATGTATAATCTTCACTCTTGTTTAAACCGCCGCCGGAAATGAAATCGCCGCCGATAAATGTAACGGTAACCAAAATTAAAATAACAACAGACCCTATATAGATTCCCGGATTTTGTTTAAATTTTTCTATAATCTCGGAAAAACCGGACTCTTTTTTTTGTTCTTCGGGTTTTTTAGCCATAAATTACCTCTGATATCATTAATTGAATAAAAAATTATATCATTTTGATAATTTAGTGTCTAGACGAAGAAAAGATCACTTCCCGCTATAAAAAAAATTAATTTTTTTAATTTTCGGTCATGCAAAACGGTATTTTCATGCCATATATAAGCGGAGGTAATAATATGAAAAATTACTTATTGTTGTTGGGCGCTGTAATTATGGCTTGCGCTTGTTCAACACCGGATGCTTCTGTATCTATGCGGATAAACGGAGGCAGTTCACAGCCGCTCACCTTTGAAAAATGCAGAGCGGTTTCGGAAGAGGAGGTTGAGTTTGTTTTTTCCGGACCGGTAAAGGTGAAAACCTGTAATTTCACTCCGGAACTGTCTGTTTCGTCGATAGAAAACGGCAGCACTGTAAGAATCATTCTTAACGAAAAAACGGCTCCCGGAGAATTACTAACTGTAGACTTGCTTGTCGAAGACGAAAAACGCAACTCGATCAATGTGTTAGTATCTTTGCGGGCAAGAAACAACCGGATGCCCGAACTTGTAATCAATGAGTTATGTACCGAGTATTCAAACACTAACAGCGTCAGAAAAGCGGAGTTTATTGAATTCAAAATGAAATCAGACGGCAATCTCGGAGGGATGAGAGTATTTATTAACGGCAATTCCGCCGCCGCAAAAGAAACAATCTACGAGTTTTCTCCTGTCGAAGTCAAAAAAAATGATTATGTTGTTCTTCATCTGCGCACCTACGATCCCGCAAGCAAAAACGAATACGGCAGCAACTTAAACGAATCAGGCGGAACTAATTCATCTTCTGCGCGGGATTTCTGGATTCCCGGAACATCAAAGATACTGCATAAAACATCAATGGTATATGTTTTAAATCAGGATGATAAAGTTCTAAACGCCGTAGTCATCTCGGAAAAAGCAGACCCTTGGTGGACTAAAGATTATTTCGCGGAAAAAGCGGCATTTTTATTTTTGAATAACGCATGGCAGTCAGCAGGCGGCGAAGTCCCCGGACCCGCCGACGCGTTCATAAGCGCCGGAACAACAAGCACCCGCACTATCTGCCGCGACGAAAGCGCCGAGAATACAAACAAGGCGGAAAATTGGTATATTACCGCGACAAGCAGCGCAACACCCGGGACAGTAAATAATACAAAAAGATATAATTGAGAGGAAACCGTGAAAAAGTTACTTAGATTATTTTAAATTAAATTTTTAAACAAAGATTCTATATCATGTTTTGGAGCGGCTCCGTTTTTCTGAGCCGCCATTTCACCTTTATTATAAACTATTAATGAAGGAATGGAAGAAATACTGTGCTGCTGCGCGAGATCGCCTTCATCATCGATATTTACTTTACAAACTTTTAGCCTGCCGGAATATTCATTTGCGATCTGATCGATAACAGGACCAATCATTTTACAAGGACCGCACCACGGAGCCCAAAAATCAATTAACACAGGAACGGATGATTGTAAAACTTCAGATTCAAAATTACCGCTTGTAATATTAATGCTACTCATATGAATTCCCCTTTTCAGTTCATAAAAATATTTTTCTTACTCTGCGGCTTTAACTTCCCCGGCAGGCAGCTTTTTATTGCCGTTTTTTATCGCCGCTTTGCATGTCTTGCATATCTTAAATTTTTTCCCGTCGGCTTCCTGCTCGTATAAAGTCTTTATATTGCGTCTTTCACATACAACGCATTTTCCGCGTCCGTGGGCGAATAACTCTCTGATTCCTTTACCTCTGTGCGCTTTAGACATTTATTTCCCCTTCTCGCTCTTGCCGCCTTTAGCGGCGGATTTTTCATCGCTCTTTTTCGATTTCTTTTTCTCGTCTGTATCGAGTTTATAATCAACAAGTTCAAGAATAACTACTTCCGCCGCGTCGCCTTTGCGCTCCCCGAGTTTTATAATGCGCGTATAGCCGCCGTTTCTGTCTTTCATCCGCGGCGCGATATTTGTAAAAAGTTTCGCGACAATGCCTTCGTCAAATAACCGGCTGGAAACAATTCGTCTGTTATGAACAGAATCTTCCTTAGCGCGGGTAATCATTTTTTCCGCTGTGCGGCGAATCTCAAGAGCTTTAGCTTTTGTCGTCTGTATCCGTTCCTGCCTGAAGAGAGACGTAACCATATTCCTATGCAGCGCTTTTCTGTGCGCCGACATCCGCTGAAGCGGATTAAAACCTCTTTTATGCTTCATTGTCTGTTTCCTTTTCTTTATTATCCATGTGAACATTCTTCAGGACATTTAAATCTGTAATTCCAAGACTCAAGTTCCATTCTTTAAGTTTTTCTTTAATTTCCATAAGCGATTTCTTCCCGAAATTGCGCGTTCTTGCGATATCATCTTCGGTTTTTCGCGTAAGCTCGCCGATTGTTTTGATATTTGCGTTTTTCAAACAATTGGAAGAACGAACAGAAAGTTCAAGCTCCTCAACCGGTATGTTTAAAATCTTTCTGATGTGATCGTTTTCATCATCAAGCTCATCCTCGATGCCCAGATTATTTTCATCAAAATTGATAAAAACAGAAAAATGATCTTTGGCGATTTTTGCCGATTCGGCAAGCGCGTCTTCCGGTCTTACAGTTCCGTCAGTCCAGATTTCCAGCACAAGCTTGTCATAATCATTGCGCTGTCCTACCCGCGTTGATTCAACATTGAACTTCACTTTTTTAACAGGCGAGAAAATCGCGTCTACAGGAATTGTATTGATTACTTCGATGTAACGCTCATTAACTTCCGACGGAACATAACCTCTGCCAAGATCGATTTGAACTTCAAACCTGATGTTCGCGTTATCCATTAAAGTCATTATGTGCTGACCTGATGATAAAACATCGACTTGTCCGGGACGGGAAAAATCATCGCTCTTTATTTCCTGTTTGCCGTTCCATTCAAATAAAAGAACATCCTGCTCGGCGTCTTCAGGCAATTTAAGGCGGATCTGTTTAAGGTTGTTAATCACTTCCAGCGTATCTTCTACGATATTGGGAATTGTTTCAAATTCGCTGGACACATTATGAGCGGTTCCGTTCTCGTCGATTGATTCAATTCTGACAGCGGTAATCGCGTATCCTTGTATCGAAGAAAGGAGAACTCGACGTAATGTATTGCCGACTGTTGTGCCAAAACCGGGTTCAAACGGAGCGGCGGAAAATTTTCCGTAATCATGAGTGAGTTCGCTGTGTTCAAATGTAACGCTTTTCGGGCGTTTGAAACCTTGCATAAGATTCTTACGAGCCATGGTCCCACTCCTTATTTAGAATATAATTCGATAATCATCTGTTCTTTTATGTCTCCAAGATCAGTGATATCACTGCGGCGCGGAGACGCCAAGAATTTGCCTTTCATCGCGTCCGGATCTAAACTGAGCCAAGGCATCACGCCGGATTTACCATATTCCCTTAAAGCTTCTTTTACGGTAGTCATGTTTTTGCTTCCTTCGGCGATACTGATTTCATTTTCCGGTTTAACAATATATGAAGGAATAGTGATCTTTTGTCCGTTCACCTGCACATGACCGTGAAGCACAAGCTGTCTTGCCTGACTTCTGGAAGAAGCGAACCGCAGTCTGTATACGACATTATCAAGACGCCTTTCCAGTAACATAAAAAGATTTTCACCTGTGATGCCGGGCATTCTTTGCGCGCGATCAAAAAAGAGACGGAACTGCTTTTCCAGCATTCCGTAGATTCTTTTAAGTTTTTGTTTTTCGCGCAGCTGTACTCCGTAGTCCGATCTCTTGCCGGGGCGGGACTTGGGATCCTTTCCAGGCGCGGAGCGTTTTTTATTCATCGGACATTTATCGCTTTTGCAGCGATTCCCTTTGAGCATTAATTTTTTCTGTTCTACACGGCACATTCTGCAAACAGGGCCGGTGTATCTTGCCATATTCCTACTCCCCTAAAATTTCATTAAACGCCCGCTATATACGGCGGGTTTTTCTCGGTCTGCATCCGTTATGCGGAATCGGCGTAACATCACTGATCGATTTAACTTTGATACCCATAACGCCTAACTGCCGGATAGCTGATTCTCTGCCGATACCGGGACCCTTTATAAACACATGCACTTCGCGAAGCCCTGCCTGCAGCGCTTTTTGAGCGGCGGTTTCAGTGACCGACTGCGCGGCAAACGGCGTTGATTTTTTCGCTCCTCTGAATTGAAGCATACCTGAGCTTGCCCATGAAACAGTGTTTCCCATCATATCGGTAATTGTAACAATCGTATTATTGAAAGTCGCCTGAATATAGACATTACCTTCATATACTGATTTTTTCTCTTTTTTCTTTTTTGCAGCAGCAGCCACTTATTCCTCCAGATTTTATTCGCTATTTCTTCTTGCCGGCAACAGTTTTCTTCTTGCCTTTGCGGGTACGAGCGTTAGTTCTTGTCCGCTGACCGCGAAGAGGCAGTCCCTTACGATGACGCAGTCCGCGGTAACAGCCGATATCCATAAGCCGTTTAATGTTAAGCGCAACTTCGGTGCGAAGCCGTCCTTCAACTTTATAATCGCTTTCGATGATGTTTCTAAGCTCGTTTAGTTCTTCCTGAGAAAGATCGTTCATCATTCTCATCGGATCGAGTTTCGCTTTTTCGATAATCTCGTCTGCGCTTGATCTTCCGATACCGAAAATGTAAGTTAACGCAATATTTACATGTTTATTAGGGAGGTCAACTCCCACAAGACGCGCCATACAACCTCACTTTACGCGGCTCTTTAGCCGCGAATTTAAATCGAAAATGAAACGAAGTTTCATTATAACTCCTTACCTTAACCTTGTTTTTGCTTATGCTTAGGATTTGAACAAATAATGCGGACAATCCCGTTGCGTTTAATGATCTTGCATTTATCGCAAATAGGTTTTACGCTCGTTCTGACTTTCATACATATTCTCCTAAAATAGAAACTTTTACAAGTTCCTGCCGCGTATTTTGCCGCGCTTTACCAAACCTTCATGATGATGCATCTTTAATAAACCTTCGATTTGTTTCATTGTATCCAAACCGACACCTACCATAATGAGCAGCGAAGTGCCGCCCATCAGGAATGCGATAGACGCCGGAATCCTGAACGCCAGCTGAATAAGAGTCGGAGTTACAGCTATAAACGCCAAATATAATGATCCGGGAAGAACGATGCGGTTCAGAATCTTCGTGAGATGTTCTTCGATTTTCTCGCTTCTGATTCCGGGAATGGATCCGCCGTTTTCTCGAATCTGTTTCGCTATTTCAATCGGGTTTAAAGTAACCTGCGTGTAGAAATAAGCGAAGAATACAATTAAAACAACATATAAAATGTTATACAAAAGCCCCTGAGGATTTAACGCGTTTGAAACTGATGTCAGCCAGCTTGCAGTGCCGCCGAGAGACTGGGCGATTTGAAGCGGGAACATTAAAATTGATGACGCGAAGATTACGGGAATAACGCCGGACGGATTTATTTTAAACGGGATGTACGTATTCTGCGCTCCGAACATTTTTCTGCCGACAACCCGCTTAGCGTAATTAACAGGAATCTTTCTCTGCCCCTGCTGCTCGAATACAACCAGCGCTACGATGCCGACAAACATTACAAGAACGACAATTACGAACACTGCGTTAATATCGCCCCTTCTCATTAAATTGAATAATTCGATAACAGCGACAGGAAGACGCGCGACAATACCGGCGTAGATTAAAAGCGATATGCCGTTGCCAACACCGCGCTTTGTAATCTGCTCTCCTATCCACATAAGGAATATTGTCCCCGTAGTGACCGTTAACATCGCTATCAGCGTAAACGACATCATATTGATATTTAATAAAGGTTCCGGAGTACTGCGGGAAATTACCTGCGCGTACTGCGTAACCGCGAATGACTGGATTAGACAGACAACTACTGTTCCGTAGCGCTGCCATTTTTGAATTTTCTTTCTACCGCCGTCTTCCTGTGATATTTTTTTAAGAGTCGGGAAGACAATTAAAAGAAGCTGCATAATGATCGACATAGAGATATAAGGCATAATTCCAAGCATGAATACGGAGAAGTTTGAGAATGCGCCGCCGGCAAAAAAGTCCAGATAATTTACAATCGGGTTTCCGCCGCCGGAAGCTCCCATCTCGAAATAATTTTTAAGCACTGTTACATTTATTCCGGGAATGGGAAAAATCGCGCCAATACGGAATACAACAAGCATTCCGAAAGTAAAGAGAATCCGCTCGCGCAGTTCTTTAATTCTAAACATTCCAATTACGGGATTAGCCATTTATTATTTCCCTTTAGCCTTATTTTTGGGGCGCGCTTTTTCGGGCTGAGGAATAACTGTTACGTCTCCTCCCGCTTTTTCAATTTTTTCTTTTGCCGAAGCAGAAACGCCGTCAACTTTAAAACTTAATTTTTTTGATAAATCGCCGTTAGCTAAAACTTTAACAGGAAGAGCGTCTTTCACAAGCCCTTTCTTATATAAAGAAGATTGATCTACAGTTTCGCCTGACTCATAACGTTTATCAATCTCGCCGAGATTAACAATTTGCCATTCTTGTTTAAACGGATAATTTGAAAAACCTCTGTGAGCTAGTCTTCTGTAAAGAGGCATCTGACCGCCTTCAAAGCCGACATAGGTTTTTCCGCCGGAACGCGCTTTCTGTCCTTTGTTGCCTTTACCGGCTGTGGTTCCCCGACCTGAACCCTGACCGCGACCGAGTATCCTCTTTTTTTTATTCGCGCCCTCGGGAGCGTGCAAATTAAAATCATGCGCCATTATTTTACATCCTCTACTGAAACCAAATGGGAGACAGCCCTGATCATTCCCTTAATTGCCGGCGTATCTTCTTGAATTGTACTTGAGCCAATCTTGCGAAGCCCCAGAGAACGCACTGTCGCTCTGTGTTTCGGAATCTGACCAATTGTACTGCGCTTTAGGCTTATCTTGATCTTTGCCATACTAACCTCACCCAAGCGTGGCTGCATAGCCGCGCATAAAAATCGAATATGAAGCTTGCTTCATACTAACCCCACATATCGCTTAGGGACTTGCCCCTGTTTCTTGAAACTGTACGCGGATCCATCATTTTACTGATGCAGTCAAAAGTCGCTTTGACCACGTTATATTGACTCGATGATCCGATTGATTTTGAAAGCACATCGGTTACTCCGCCGGCTTCCATGATCGCTCTCACAGGACCGCCTGCGATAATTCCGGTTCCCGAGCAAGCAGGTTTTAAAAGCACACGAGAAGCTTTAAAAAGCCCGATTACTTCATGAGGAATTGTTCCGTTTTTAACCGGCAGTTGAATCATGTTGCGTTTCGCTTTATCGATGCTCTTGCGGATAGCCTCTGAAACATCATTAGCTTTGCCGAAACCATAGCCGACTTTTCCTTTTCTGTCGCCGATAACTGTAAGCGCCGAAAATGAAAAACGGCGTCCGCCTTTTACGACCTTCGCTGTTCTGTTTAATTTTACGAGCTTCTCGATAAATTCTTTTTCGACCGGCTCTCTGTCTGCGCGATCGCGTCCTCTTCCGCGCCTGCCGCCTCTATGACTGCGGGTTTCTTCCGCCGCAGCTTCGACAGTATCGGAATCTGTATCAATTTCCTTTTCCGCGGATGTATTTTCAGCGATTGTTTCTTCTGTCATATCTTTCGATTTTGCCATTTTTCCCCCTAGAAATTGATTCCCGCTTTCCGGGTTCCGTCGGCTAATGCCTTAATAATTCCGTGATATAAATATCCGTTGCGATCAAAAACAACTGTCTTGATGTTTTTTTCCAACAGACGTTTTCCAATAACTTCACCTAACTGTCCGGCTCCCGCGACAGTTGTTTTAATATTTTTCAGATCTTTTTCCAAAGACGAAGCCGAAACAAGAGTGTGACCTTTAATATCATCGATTATTTGAACAGAAAGACTGCGATTACTTTTTGTAACTGTCATCCGCGGACGCTCCGCGGTTCCGCAAATCCTTTTTCGGATATGGATTTTTCTTCTGAGCCTCTTTCTGTCTTTTTCAAGCATTTTTTGTAACATATACCCTACCTAAAACCTATGGTTTTATTTTACCCCCGACTTGCCGACTTTACGCTTGATGATTTCATCATCATAACGGATGCCTTTACCCTTGTACGGCTCTGGTCCTCTTAACTTGCGAATTTGGGCTGCGAATTCACCGACACGCTGTTTGTCAATTCCGTTTATCGTAATCTTTCCGCTCTGATCAACTGCAACAGAAAGACCTTCTGGAATCGCGACAAAAATATCATTTGAATATCCAAGGCTCATTGACAGGAGTTTTCCCTGTACCTCAGCGCGGTAGCCAACGCCTGTCACGATCAGCGATTTATTAAAACCGGCGGAAACGCCTGTAACCATGTTATTAAGCAGATTACGATACAAACCATGAAACGCTTTTGTCTGCTTTTCTTCATCGGCTCTGCTTACGATTATCTCGCCGCTTTTAATTTCAAAGCTGATGACCGGGTGGTACTTTTGTTTAAGTTTTCCTTTGGGACCTTCTACAAGCATCTCGTCATTTTGAAACGCTACTTTAACTCCGCTTGGAACCTTAACAGGTATTTTTCCGATTCTCGACATATAACCCTCTTAACCCTTTTTACCAAACTTGTTTAACACCGCTGGTTTTACCATACGGTACAAATTACTTCGCCGCCGACTTTTTTTTCAGCAGCCTTTTTACCCGTTGTTACACCCTGAGACGTAGAAACGATCAAAGTTCCGTAGCCGTTTAAAACACGCGGCATAGATTTATACCCCATATAAACACGGCGTCCCGGTTTTGATACTTTTTCGATACCGTGAATTATCGGAACGGTATTGTCATCGTACTTAAGGAAAACCCGAATCACATTCGCTCCTTCCTGGTTTGCCTTTTTAAAATTTTTAATATACCCTTCTGTCTTTAAAATCTTGACAATTTCAAGTTTAAGTCTGGAGGTGGGAATATCTACTTTTTCATGCTTTGCCATGCCGGCATTCCGTATCTTTGTCAGCATGTCCGCTACGGGATCTGATACGCTCATCCTAATCTCCTACCAACTTGATTTTGTGACGCCGGGAATCATCCCTTCGCTTGCGAGTTTTCGGAAGCAAAGACGGCACATCTCATATTTCCGCAAAAAACCTCTTGGTCTTCCGCAGATCCTGCAGCGGTTCACTTTCCGTGTTTTATACTTCGGAGTCCGCCGCGCTTTAATTATCATTGCTTTTCGCGCCATTCTTCCTTCTACCCCCTATTTCCTGAAAGGCATTCCAAACTTGGAAAGGAATGCTTTCGCTTCCGCGTCTGTTTTAGCCGATGTTACGATAGCGATATTTAAACCGGCTACTTTCTCTATTTTATCAAAATCGATCTCCGGGAAAATAATTTGCTCTACAATTCCCAAAGAATAATTACCGTGACCGTCAAAGGCATTTTGATTAATGCCGTGGAAGTCTTTAACGCGCGGAAGAGCGACATTTACGAGTCTGTCAAAAAACTCATACATCATAGCGCCCCGAAGAGTAACTTTCGCGCCGATTTCCTGACCTGCTCTGATCTTGAAGTTCGCGATACTCTTGCGCGCTTTTGTTTTAACCGCTTTTTGTCCGGTTATCTGAGTTAATGTATCGACTGCCGCGTCTAAAAGTTTTTTATTTACAAGCGCTTCGCCGACACCCATGCTTACGATAATTTTTTCGAGCTTTGGAATTTGCATGGCGGATTTATATTCAAATTCTTTGAATAATTCAGGAGCGATTTGTTCCTTATAAATCTTTTTTAAGCGCGGTACCGAAGCTGCGCCCGGTGCATTGTTTTTATCCATTACAGAGCCTCCCCGCATTTCCTGCAGACACGCGCTTTTTTATCGCCGTCAAGTTTATAACCGATACGAGTCGGTCCGCATTTTTTGCATACCACCATCAAATTTGAAGAATGAATCGCCGCTTCGATCTCGATAATTCCGCCGCGGTCGTTTTGTTTTCTTTTCTTCTTCGCCTTCTTAACCATGTTTATACCTTCGACGAGAACTCTGTCATTATCCCGCTGAATTTTTAAAATCCTGCCGCGTTTCCCTTTGTCTTTTCCGGCGATTACTTCGACTGTATCTTCTTTTTTAAGTTTAAATTTATGCAATGCTTCTGCCATAATTATAAAACCTCCGGAGCGAGAGATACGATTTTCATAAACTCGCTTCTTTCTCTTAATTCACGCGCCACAGGTCCGAAGATACGCTTACCTTTGGGATTTAACGCAGCGTCAATAATAACGCACGCATTATCATCAAACCTGATATAAGTTCCGTCGGGGCGGCGGTATTCTTTATGAGTGCGAACTACTACCGCTTTCTCAACTGTTCCTTTTTTTATAGTCGATGTAGGCAGCGCTTCTTTTACGGCGACAACAACGATATCGCCGATGCCGGCATATCTGCGTTTTGTTCCGCCTAATACCTTGATGCACTGAACCAGTTTCGCGCCTGAATTATCCGCCACATTCAGGAAGCTTTCTACTTGAATCATTTTATATCTCCCTTATTTGGCGCGCTCAATAATTTCTACAAGCTTCCAGCATTTTTCCTTGCTGATAGGCCTGCACTCAATCACACGGACACGATCGCCGATTTTAGCTTCATTCTTTTCATCATGAGCTTTAACTTTTTTGGCGCGTTTAACATATTTTTTATAAAGAGGATGGAGTTTTAATGTTTCGATTGAAACAACAATTGTTTTTTCCATCTTATCGCTCTTTACTAATCCGATAAATTCTTTTTTACCGCTTTCTGCTTTTACACTTAACTCTGACATTATTTATCCCCCGCCGCTTTGCCAGCCGCTTTTCGTTCAGTTATCTCATGAGCGGTTATCAAAGTATTAAGACGCGCGATCTGACGGCGCATTGTGCGTTTTTGTAAAGGATTATCAACATGTCCTATTACCATCTTAAAGCGCAGCTCCATATATTTCTTTTTAAGCTCGTCCCGTTTTGATTTTAATTCGGGATAACTTAAGTTCTTGAATGAATTTTTCATCCTTCCTCCTAAGCCCCAAGTTCCATATCGCTGCGGGCAACAAACTTAGTTTTAATCGGCAGTTTTGATCCTGCCAAAGCCATAGCTTCTTCAGCTAACGTTCTTGTAATACCGCCGCCGAGTTCAAACATTACTGTTCCCGGTTTTACAACCGCTACCCAGTATTCGGGAGCTCCTTTTCCTTTACCCATGCGGGTTTCCGCCGGTTTTTTCGAAAACGGTTTATCACAGAAAATTCTAATCCACATTTTTCCGCCGCGTTTTACATGGCGGTTTATAGCGATACGCGCCGCTTCTATCTGCCGGTTAGTAATCCACATCCTGTCCAAAGCGACAAGAGCGAAATCGCCGAACACAACATTGTTGCACCTTGTGGCGTTCCCGGGCATATTGCCCCTCTGAACCTTGCGGCGCTTTACACGTTTTGGACTCTGCATAATTCTTAACCTCTTGCCGGAGCTCTGTCGCGTCGTTTGCGGACAAGAGCGCCTGCGTCTTCTTTTTGTTCTTTGCCGTACTTCATGCCGTTATAAACCCATACCTTAACGCCGATTGATCCAAACGGAGTGTGCGCTTCGGCAAAACCGTAATCGATATCCGCGCGTAAAGTATGAAGAGGGATTCTTCCTTCTTTCGCTTCTTCGGTGCGGGACATTTCAGCCCCTCCAAGCCGTCCTGAAAGTCTGACCTTAACACCCTGAGCGCCGCCTTTTTTTATCGCGTTAGTGATCGCCTGCTTCATTGTTCTTCTGAAAGACGATCTTGCTAAAAGCTGGCGCGCGATATTCTGAGCGACGATCTGCGCGTTGTTATCGGCATTTCTGACTTCTTTAATTTTTATTTGAACTTTTTTATTTATCTTCTTTTGTAAATCGTTTCCGATTTTTTCGATATTAGCGCCCTTTACGCCGATGATAACGCCGGGGCGCGCTGTATGAATAGTGATTGTAATGCGCTGCGGATGCCGGATTATTTCAAGCTCCGCGATGTCGGCGCCTTTTGTTTCAGGCATATCTAAAATAAGTTTGCGCAGGTAAAGGTCTTCATGCAACGCGTCAACGTAATCTTTCGGATCTACATACCAGCGGGAACCCCATGTTTTATTAATACCGATTCTTAATCCTGTCGGGTTTACTTTCTGTCCCATTATTTAGCCGCCTTTTTCGCGGATTTACCGCTATCATCTTCCGCAGCGCCTTTCGCTTCATCAATAACTACTGTTATGTGACACATTCTTTTTACCTGCATATCCGCCCTGCCTCTGCCGCGGAACCAGACTCTTTTGAGCCGGGGACCTTCATCAATATATATCTCGCGTACATAAAGCATATCCTCGTCTAATTTTTTATTATCAGATAACGCGTTGCTCGCCGCCGACTTAACGGTCTTGCGGATAAGCTTAGCTCCTTTATGAGGCATATTTTCCAGAATGGAAATCGCATCCGGATAAGTCCTTCTGCGCACAAGGTCGGCGACAGGTCTGATCTTAAAAGGAGATCCAATCAGGAATTTACTTATCGCTCTGTAACCGGTTTTCTTTTCTTTCATATTTCCGCCTATTTTGCCGCAGCCTTTTTATCTGAGCCGGAGTGCCCGCGGAAAATTCGTGTAGGAGCGAACTCGCCGAGTTTATGACCGACAAGGTTTTCTGTGATATAAACAGGAACCCAAATCTTTCCATTGTAAACAGAAATTGTTCCGCCTACCATTTCGGGAATAATAGTCGAGCAGCGGGAATAGGTTTTTATCATTTTCCTTTCTCCCGATTTACTCAATTCCAATACCTTTTTATACAGGCTCTTTTCTATGAAAGGACCCTTCTTAACAGATCTTGACATACTCCCTTCCTACTTTTTTTTACCGCGGCTGACAATAAACCTTGAAGAAGGTTTATGTTTTTTGCGGGTCTTAAATCCCTTAGTGGGCTGTCCCCATGGACTCACGGGGTGGATACCTTTGCTTCTTCCTTCACCGCCGCCGTGCGGGTGATCGACAGGGTTCATCGCCATACCGCGGACTGTCGGGCGGACGCCTAACCAGCGTTTGCGACCGGCTTTGCCCATCGTTGTGTTCATGTGATCTTCATTGCCGACGCTGCCGATTGACGCGTAACATTTTTTAAATACCATGCGCATTTCACCGGACGGCAGTTTAATTGTTACATAGTCTCCTTCTTTCGCGGCGATAAGAGCTCCGGCTCCCGCAGAACGCGCCATTTGTCCGCCTTTCCCGAGAGTAAGCTCGATATTATAAACCGTAAAACCTAACGGAATATTTTCTAACGGAAGCGCGTTACCCGGCTCGATTGGAGCATCGGGACCGCTTATTACTTTTGCTCCTGTTTTTAATTCTTTGGGAGCGATGATGTAGCGCTTTTCGCCGTCTTTGTAAAAAATCAAAGCGATGTTAGCGCTGCGGTTCGGATCGTATTCTATAGAAGCGACTTTACCGGGAACGCCGATCTTGTCGCGTTTAAAATCGATTTCTCTGTATTTACGCTTGTGCCCGCCGCCTTTGTGGCGTACGCTGATCCGTCCGAACGAATCGCGTCCTGAGCCGGATTTTTTGCCTTTGGTAAGACTTTTTTCGGGTTTATTGCCGCTCAAGTCTGAGTAATCAAGACTTGTATACTGCCTCATTCCCGGTGTTATCGGTTTATATGTTTTAATTGCCATAATTATACGCCCTCGAATAACGCAATCTTCTCATCTTTGGGAAGCTTTACAATCGCTTTTTTCCATGTAGAAGTAAAACCTTTATGATAGCGAAGCCTTTTTGGCTTGCCACCGACAACCATTGTGTTACATGAAATCGGATTCACATTAAATAATTTCCTTACAGCTTCTTTAATTTGCGTTTTAGTAGCGGACTGCGCTACCTTAAAAACATACTTGCCTTCTTCGCGAAGCTGGTTCGATTTTTCGCTTAATACAGGTTCGATCAAAATATCTTCGTACTGCATGATTACGCTCCCTCCGCCTTGCTGTCGTCGCCGTAAAATTCATTAAGATTCTTCGCGGCAGTCTCCAGCATTAATACCTGTCTTCCGTAAAACAATTCGTGAGCTTCAAGACGGTTATAAGAAAGATATTTTATCCAGGGAATATTCGCGGCAGCTCTTTTAATTTTTGGATCATCATCTTTTAAAATTAAAACTGTGCGTGTGCCGGGATTAAAATTATTAAGAAGAGACGTTAAATCTTTTGTCTTGCCTGAATCGATAGAAAAATCTTCGATTACTTTTAACATATCGCTTTGCGCTTTTAAACTGAGAATAGTTTTAAGCGCCTGTCTTTTTGCTTTTTTCGGTATTGCGTAGGAAAAATCTTTCGGCTTGGGACCGAAGATTGTGCCGCCGCCGACAAGAATCGGGGATTTTTTATCGCCTCTGCGGGCGCGTCCTGTTCCTTTTTGTTTGTAAGGTTTCGCGTTTGAACCGTGAACTTCGGCGCGTCCTTTAGTACTGGCATTTCCCTGACGGCGGTTAGCGAGCTCGTTATTGATCGCGTACCAGATTAAATCTTCGTTAACAGGAAGACCGAAAACATTATCGTTAAGATTGATACTGCGAAGTTCTTTGCCTTCTTTTGAATATACTTTACAATTCATGTTTAACGCCCCTTCTTTACAGCGCCGCGTATAAACACAAGCCCTTTGTTAATTCCGGGAACCGCGCCGTGAACCATGATAAGCTGTTTTTCCGGATCGGTCTTTATAACTCTAAGACTTAACACCGTTGATCTTTCGCGTCCCATTCTGCCGGGAAGTTTTCTGTTTTTGAAAGTTCTGTGCGGATAAGTGTTCTGTCCTGTTGAACCCGGCTCGCGATGAAATTTTGAACCGTGTGTTTTGCGTCCGCCGCCGAACTTATAGCGTTTAACAACACCCTGGAAGCCTTTACCCTTGCTGATACCGCTGACATCAACATATCTGACGCCCTCGAGCACCTCAAGTCCGAGACTGTCACCGACCGCTACTTGTTTATCAAAATCGCGCAGCTCAAGAATTTTCTTTTTCGGAGTGATATCAATCTCTCTGATAATTCTTCTTTTTTCGTCCGCAGGAGTCTTTACGAATTGTCCGGCGACAGGTTTTGTTACGCGATTTTTATTCGCCTCATCGATACCGACTACGACAGCCGCGTATCCGTCAGTTTCCTTTGTCTTGGTCGCAATGACTACATTCGGGTTGATCTTTATTACCGTTACAGGCATAAGATTTCCCGAGTCATCAAAAACCTGAGTCATTCCAACTTTTCTGGCGTAAAGCCCTAACATTATGGCGCTCCGTTTATTGTTTGATCTCTACATCAACGCCGGCGGGAAGTTCAAGCTTCATTAATGAGTCCATTACTTCCGCAGACGGATTAACAATATCTATTAATCTCTTATGTGTCCGCATTTCAAATTGTTCGCGGCTCTTTTTATTAACATGAGGTGAACGCAAAACCGTCACCTTATTTATTCTGGTCGGCAGCGGAATAGGTCCTGTAACTTTCGCGCCGGCTTTGCGAACTGCCGTAGCGATTGATTTTGCGCTTTGGTCGATCAGCTCGACATCAAAACCGCGAAGCCTAACTCTTATTCCATCTTTTGCCATCATTCCTCCAAATCTGACTGCTTTGCCGCTTTTCGACAAAGTGGTCAGAAAAACTAAAACGGCGCCAAGCTTAAAACACGGCGCCATTTTTATTTATTACTCAATAATTTCTGTTACTTGTCCTGAAGCGACTGTTTTTCCGCCTTCACGGATAGCAAAACGAAGTCCTTTTTCCATGGCGATAGGATGAATCAATTCGCCGATAATTTCCGAGTTATCGCCGGGCATGACCATTTCCTTGCCTTCCGGAAGTTTAACGGTTCCTGTAATGTCAGTGGTGCGGAAATAGAACTGCGGTCTGTAACCTGTAAAGAACGGGCTGTGGCGTCCGCCTTCATCTTTTGATAAACAATAAATCTGACCTTTAAATTTACTGTAAGGCTTGATTGTACCGGGTTTTGCGAGAACCTGCCCACGCTCAACCTCCTTTTTATCGATACCGCGAAGAAGAGTGCCAACGTTGTCACCGGCTTGCGCGTCATCAAGTAATTTATTGAACATTTCGATACCGGTAATAACGGTTTTCTTTGTCGGTTTAATGCCGACGATTTCAACTTCTTCGTTAAGTTTTAATACACCGCGTTCTACCTTTCCGGTTACGACTGTGCCGCGTCCTTGAATTGTGAATACGTCTTCGATCGGCATAATAAACGGTTTTTCAGAATCGCGTTCCGGATCGGGGAAGTACGTGTCCATCGCTTTAAGGAGTTCGTCGATGCTTTTTGTCGCTTCCGCGTTATCCGGTTCTGACATCGCTTTGAATGCCGAACCTTTGATAATCGGCGTTTTGTCGCCGGGGAAACCGTTAGCTGTAAGAACGTCTTTTACTTCTTCTTCGACAAGTTCAACAAGGTCAGGATCATCTAAAAGATCGATCTTGTTAAGATA